>Ga0131853_10007986_pt1 | contig 19226 bp, 16 predicted proteins | sample TergutLab28metaG_FD_92764 | JGI IMG/M metagenome (GOLD analysis project Ga0131853, IMG submission 92764) | Labiotermes labralis P1 segment gut microbial communities from Petit-Saut dam, French Guiana - Lab288 P1 (version 2) (version 2) | ecosystem: Host-associated > Arthropoda: Insects >...
GGGGGGGGGGGGGGGGGGGCTGTTCACGGGGAACTCTGAGAGATAGTTGAAGGAGGGCTCTGGAAACGTAACATCTTTCTATGGGTGCTGTGTGAGGGGAACGTGGAGGGGGGCTTCTTTACTGGGGACCCAGAAGGTTATGTAGAGGAAGGCTCTGGTGAGGGGCATCTCTTTTCATAGGGACCCCCACTGGGGAACCTGAAAGGGGGCTCATACTGGGGACTTTGAGAGACGGATGAAGGTTATGTAGAATAGGCTCTGGAGATGGGCATCTCTCTCCATAGGGGTCCTGCTGGGGAACCTGGAAGGGGGCTCATTTACCAGGGACTTTGAGAAATGGATGAAGGGGGCTCTAGAAGTGGAGCTGCTCTCTCTGGAGGAGCTCTGTGAGGGGAACCTGGAGGGGGGACTCCTTTACTGGGGACACTGGAGGATATGTAGAAAAGGCTCTGGAGATGGGCATCTCTCTTCATAGGGGCCCTGCTGGGGAACCTGGAAGGGGGCTCATATACTGGAGACTTTGAAAGATGAATGAAGGAGGGGTCTAGGGATTGGGCATCTTTCTCCATGAGGGGAACCTGGAGGGAGGGCTCTTTACTGGGGACTCCAAAAGATATGCTAAGTAAGGCACTAGAAATGGATGTCTGTTTCCATAGGTGCCCTGCTTTTGGGGAACACTCCTGACCTGTGGCCTTTGAGAGAAGGGAAAAATTTCTTTATATAGGGAAATTTTTATGAGGAATTTGAGAGATATGTAAAAAAGGCCTTGTATATGGGCAGCTCCATAGGGGCCCTTTTGGGGAACCTGGAGGGGGTTCATTTACTGGGACTTTTGAGAAAAAAAAGGGATTGCCTATCTGGGTTACTTTTTCTTGGACCCACAGGACATTAAAAGTTAAGTATGGGGGTCATCTGGAACTTTAGCAAGGAAAAGGGCATCAGGACTGTAAGGGCTTGAACCCAAATGCTAATTAATTAATCAGTCAATACCAAAACATGTAGGAGAAACTCATCTAATGTATGTACTAATTAGAAATTGTGTGTTTGGTATAATTAAAAAAGTGTATACTGACATAAAGAATGAATTGAAAGGAAAACTTTAAAATAGCTATTGACAGATTTTGTGCTCATTAAAATATGTTTTGTGAACATGGTGAAGTTGGGGCATTGAGAGAGATTGCTTGTTATATTTTTAATGTCAAAGTTATAGCCTGCTGGAATTATATTCCAAGGATCATGTATCCGGAGTGATGCAGTAATAGCACTACGTCCATGTTATTTTACACTTTTCAGTCTGTCTGTCATGTACAGTCTGATAAAGGTCACAACATTTTTGACTCATTCTAGTGGCTTTGCACACCTGCAAATAATATCTCACATTGTGAGACCTGTAGTTTTACTCTTGTACCGTCCTGATGCATGCGTGTAGTATGCTATTCCACATGATACGAATGTGCTAGTGGAGCAATAAAATCAATACATCGAAGTACCGGCCCCAACTGTTAGAAATTATTAGTTACTGTTTGAGCTATCTTGAAATAATTATTTATTTATTGAAGAGTCTAGTGCCATGATTTGTTAAAATATTTTCTTGATGTTGTGATTATTATATATAGTGTAGTTCTGTGTTTTGCAGACTGTATTTTGTGGAACCCCATGTTTACGTGTTGTGTGATTTAGCAGTTCCATAAAATGTTTTAATGACAGCAGTGTTTTACCCCATTTGTGTTCACAATCAGTTTTCTAAGTTACATGGATGCAGCTCATTGGCTTCTCAAATGTGTGTGATGTACCAGTCAGTCAAAGACTTCCCTTGAATATGTTTTAACATGTTACCGGTAGGAAGTAGGGAAGGAGAGAGGGACACAGGGTTGCTCATGAGTGCTGAATCTGCACTACACAGACAGGAGGGCATTTTGTCAGAAGTAGAATAATATGTATGTTTGAGACATGGCAACTTTTGGATATGAACATAATTTTTATTGGCTTTATTTTGCTATATTCTTTTCCAGACCTCTTTTGGGTTTTGCACATATATTTAATGCCCGAAAGATTTGATGGGCAAATGGGATTTGGCAGCACTGGTGGAAATGCTTCAAAGATGAGAATGTAGCCTTATTTTTGTCGTGGGTATGATGTGTGATGTTCTGTACGATTGACATTTGAGAAGTCGGCAGCAGATGTCTGCTAATCTGAACACTTCATTACATTAGGCTGCGTGCTGCTCATTGACAACTGTATGCACAAGCAGAAAGATAGCAAATGAAGGACAGGATTGATGTGTGCGTCTTAGAGAATTTTTTTTTTTTTGTGCAGCACTTCAGAGACAGGATGTTGTACAGATATAAATTGGAACAAATGTTCCTTCTTCCTTTTCATTACGCTGATGAACTGTTGTGTATTATGGGAGTTGGTTAGAACCTAAGTTACATGGTATATAATTTCATAACTAAAGAAACTGCATTGATTGTGATTATATTAGTTTTCCAAGCGATTGTTATCTGTTGCCAGGCCTGAAGCAAAAGCTTGGTAGCCACACTTTTTCTGATGGTTTTAGTTGTGGCTCTGATTTGGACCAGAGACTGGGAAGGTGATTCTCTGTCTTCCTGCCTTTTCTCTCTGTAGCTGAGTGTAATAATACTGAATTGGAAAATACTGAGGAAAGCATCCTGTTAGCCATTCTTTTAGGCTAGCATATTTTAAATCTGGTTCATTCTGTTCTTCAACCCATTTGATGTATAATTGTGCCCATCTATGCATTCAGCTCTGACCATGCTAATTCTGTGTGATACTGTCCATTGGTGTATGACCTCAAATTGGTCGATACAACTCGAGAATTCCCCACATGTTTTGCCTTATTTGTTCCAGGACCATTCCTTTAAGTTAGAAGCAAGCAAACAATCTTCACTGAGGCTTAGCTTATGCAGTTGTTTCTCTAGGTTTGCTATTCATGCTTCCATGTGTGCCTTGATTAGGCATGATATGATTTCCTTCACCACTGGTGGTGATGGTGGTGGGTATGAGTTTTCCTTGTTGTCCTTTGTCTGTACAGTGAATGTTGCTAGGTCTGTTAGTTTTGTCACTATTTCCACTGTACACCTATCATTTACCATTAAACTGTTGTCTCATTTATATATATATATATATATATATCCATATCAACTGCCATCACTTGCTATACCATCATGGCTGGTTCTCACACTGAGCTCTGTCAGCTCACTTTGCAATTTTTACACCCTGCACAGTCATCTTGTCATTCTGCTTTTGCTTACCCAGCCGTGAATTGGGATGTAAGCTGTACGCTGCGGTAATTGCTGCCACCACCCACGGATATTAACTGTTATACTGATTTAGCACCATGGGTAGGCTAGTTGTAACTCTGTTTTAAGAAGCCTTCTCTTGTCACCTTCCACTTTTTGGAGCCAGTTTTTGTATTTAGTTTCTTTCAGCCACTCATCTCTGAAGTGTTGGGTATATTGTTTGCTCATTTTGAAAAATATAAGGGTTTAATAACTTCAAAAGTAATATTCAGCATGAAACACAGTCCGAAAAGAAACCACTATGTGTGGAATGGGAAATGTGCATAGCGTCCACAGTAAAGTCCAGAACCAGGCAGAGTGTAGAGTCTGTCTTAAAAAAAGCTACTATATATGCAACGAGAAACGTGTACATTATTATTATAACTTTATCATAAATCTTTCCTTTTTCTGTAAACCAAAATATCAATGAAAGCACCAAATTAACACTACATTAGGTTAAAAAGGGCAGTTTTAACGTGGCCATGTTTTTAAATTTTTCACACCAGCGACCATGAAGGAGCTCTAGATCTAGTGCAAAAATCACCAAGTTGCAAACACTGCATTTCACCTAGGCAGTGGAAGTTTGGGGCTGGCTAGGTAGCATTCCAGCCGTTGTCAGCAGTGGGCGTGCCTAGTTAGTGGCGTTTGCCACACCACCACCACCATCTCTTCCCGCACTGAGACTGCTGCGCCTACATATAATACGAAAAGCGTACTCCCCTTATGTAATGAGTCTTGGTGCTGGTTGGACTTGCTGGTGGTGGAACGTCGTTGATGTCATGGTGGATGATGTATACCAGCTGTAGGCAGTCTGAGGATACTGTTGCCAAGATGCCATGGATCTCAATTGTATATATGTCCTATCACCCCTGTGGCGGACCTTGTATATACGTATGGGGCTTGAAGGCGCAACAGAGTGCACCATGCTATAGGAAGACGTGCGAGGCGCTGGTTATGTCCTTGGAACATGAAGGCAAATGGTGTCTGTGTTGGAGCTTCTCGATGTGAAGATGCAGCTGAGAGACAGTCATTAACCCTTATCCTGCTAACGTGGAGAATATGGTGAGCTAATAATGCCAGCAAATGGCAGATGGGATTTAATTTGGAGTTTAAAGAGTTAACGCCAGTGCAGTTGCCCTGCAACTGCAGCAGTTCACCACACGTCAGTTCTCTTGATGGTGATGATGATGATCCCTGCAGCTTCTCCTTCCATGCAGTGCGGGTGGTAGAACCTTGGCTCAGTGCCTGTCAGAATGGCACAGCAGGGTTGCCTTCATTTGCCGGCCTAACCCATCAGTCATGCCAATTTCATCTGGGTGCCATGATGTAGTCCTGGCTAGAGGGGATCTGGTGATGCTAGCCAACGTATTGAAGAGACCTGCCTCAAATTGCCTTCCCTGATCTGCTGTGATTTGTTTATGGCAGCCGAAATGACTGTCCCAGACGGTGGTGAAAATCTTGGCGACTGTATCAGCGGCATCGTTCCCTCCACTTTTTTTTATGGCTGTGCTTTCCTGCTGCTGCTCTGAGCAGAAAGGTTTTTACATGACTTGACGACTGCGTGGTACTGTCAAAGTTGTTTGTAATATGCATAATAATATTTACAGTGAGAATTGAAAAACTGCATACTTTTGATAATATTAATTGAATGGGTACAGTAAAATTCAATACAACAAAGAAAATTATTTCACGTTTCGTGAATTTTTTTTCACCTGTCGTTATTAGAAACACATGGGCCGTAAGCACTGTGTAGATTAATTTCACAACCTAATGGAAGATAAGTCTTAATCCTTATCAGATCATCCAAATGTTCAACTTCCAGTCTGTTAGATTTACATTTTATGGAATGCATGACACAATCTATGTTTGCATTAAGCACTACAAGCTTGAAATGTTCCACAGATGTGAACAAGAGTTGACAGTTCTTCAAATTCTTCGTTTCTATGCATATAGTTCAACATATCAGTGAATGACTTAATTGTATCACTCTCAACTTTCTCAGAAATGACAAATTTTAAGTCACAGTACTGCTGTGATATTTTTGTGGCAATGCTTGCGTTGATTGTAATGGTAGCTGAGTATTTATTGTATTCGTCATTCAACATTATCTTCTCCAAATTCAGTATTGGTTACATTTGCCATAGCAATGGAGTCAAAAGTTACCATTCTCATAACTCATCAACAGAACATTAATTGTCCAAGTGATTACACGTATGTTGAGTGAATGATAATAGGTGCAGTATTGAAGTCAGAAATTATGGTTGAAAGCAGATCTTTCACTTTGTCACCCCAATAAACAATTGTTAATTTTTGCTTTTGCATACTGCAGTGTTTCAGTTTTATTCAAACAGCTTTTCTGAAGGAATTTACAGAGAGAAAGAGAATGATCCAAAGTACTCCAGGTGACAGAAATGTAGTGGTGAGCACTTATCTGTCTGTTGCTGAAATGTATAATTGGGTGGCTTTTGATCCTTAAAGTTGGCAAAGGGTTGACGCTCGAAAAATATAGTCTTATCTATGTCCATCATGCAGTTGGTGGTATTGATTTAATATACTGTTGGTATTGTGCATAGTCAATGATGAATACAACTAAGGGTTTGTCATGTCTGTGGTTCTGTTACATATATGTTGCTGCAGCAAGTAAGGCAGTAGTAGCAAAGCAGCAGCAGCGTTCATGAAGGGTTTCTTTTTTTGTCTCATTGCAAGAATGGGTGCTAGGTAGTTGGAGCACTGTGTTAACATCACATCTTGTGCAATGCTAGCCAAGAGCATGAGTGGAACTCTGCAGATGTTGACAGAGATGTATGGTGGGTGCCAATATTGTGAGAGGTGTGTCTGTGATGGACTAAAAAAGGCATGCATGTCATGAGCTGAAGTGAAACCAGCACTGATATGTTTTTAGGCACATGCACGAATTGCAGAAAGTGACTATTTGCTTCGTCATGTCTGCCTGTCTGTCTGTCTTTGGTTCTGTCTGTTCGCATAGCATAAATGAGCTCACAGTGGATGGATTTTCATGAAATTTGATATTGGAGAATTTTCTGAAAATCTCAAGAAAATTCAAGCTTCATTAAAATCTGACAAGAATAATGGGTACTTTACATGAAGATCTCTGTACATGGGTGATATCTCACTGAATTCGTCTCAGAATGAGAAACAAGAGTCACAGAGAACATCGGAACTTACATTTTATGTTCAATAATTTTTCTATTAAAATCATGCCATTTGTCAGATAATGTGAAAAATATGGTACAGCCAGACAGGCCACAGAGTACAACATAGTGCAGAAAAGATTTGATTTGCATGCTGCATAACTAAGTCAAGAATACAGACACACATGTAGTATGCCATTTCTTTGCCATGGAAACAGTGGTTACATGAACACACCTCGGTGTTACATGTGTACATTGCCTATCCTGTTTGAACAGTCATTGTTATCTGGAAACATTGGCAAGGTTACATAAGGCTGTTTGTTGGAGAAGACTGAATTTTGGCATGATGCTTTGATCTTGCATCATGACAATGTCCATGTCCATGACTTTTGTCCAAAATTTGGTAACAGAATGTGATCGTCCACCATATTTGGCACTGTAACTTTTGGCTGTTCCAAAAACTGAAGACTGCTTTGATGAGCAACAGATTTTCAGACAGTGTCAACATTCAGGTATGTGTCAGCCATCCTGAAGAGTATTCCAAAGCAGGGATTCGAGCAATATTTTTACTAATGGAAACACTAGCTTACTAAATGTACTGGTGTGCAAGGAGACAACATCAAAGGAACTATTGGTACACATTAATGGTTTGTCACCTTTGAAGTAATTAAATATGGCATTCACAGGGGCATTCTGGGAACATGTCACACCTTGTTAAGTGAATTTTATTATGGGTCAGTATGACTGAAAATTAGACTTACCCATAAAAGTTTCTGAAGTCTCCATCAGTGTGGGCACCAGCATTAGGTTACAGGCAAATAGATGGACAGACAAGATCTCACATAAGGGATGCTTTTTTACTCTGAAAAAAGCCTGAAAGTGTTGTGCCTGCCAGGCATTCTAGTATTGTTCATAAATTTTCAGTTGTGAAACAGTTTGTATCAGGTATTCACAGCTATGTTTAATCTGCCAGTGGGGCCCCCTAAAACGATGACAAACGGCATATGTTCTTAACAATTGTAGAGATGTACATATTAATTACCATGTAAGAAATACCATTCTGAGGCAAAAATGGAACTTTGAACATGATGTAATGTGACAAGTAACAGGATGGTGAGGAATGAATGAAGGGCATCATAACTCTTCCGGTTATTTACTGTGTTGAGTGGTTATGAAATAGGCATGTTGATAAGACATCTTGTTGTAATTTCAGTTTAATTGAAAATTAGTTGTGGTACTACCTCTTAGAGCATAATGTTGTATAGCATATGACATGTAACATAAGTTTATCATATATTTTTGAGTGGTTTTTGTATCATCATAGAATTAACAGTGCCCCACTCTACTTGCCCTTCCAAGCACAGCAGTTTTGACTGTAGATCTGGACTTTTCATTTTGAGTCATGCATTTTCCTAAGACCTGTTGTACAAGGAGGCAAGTGTTATGTATGGTTCATGTTTCCTGTGTGATATTTTTTTTGGGGGGGTGGAGAGAAGGGATGTGAGTGTATGTATGTGTATATATATATATATGTAAATTTTAAAAAGAAATTATTGTAAATCCCTCCTCCCCCCCTAAGACTGATTTATAAATATACCATTTCTTACATCTTTAAAGATACAAGAATATTTCTTCATTATTCTCATTGACATTTGTATTCATGTTGCAAGTTGTTGGTGTCAATAAAGTCAGCGTATTCCAGCTGCAAATGCTTTGTTCGCTGGAACCAGCCTCCCTGTTTTGGTCAAACAGGCTTTGCATTATTTCCAAACAGTTCAACAAAGCCCGAGTGCAGTACCTTCAAAAGTTGTTGTTGTTGTGTTCCATAGTATTTTCTACAGTACTCTTTTTAAGTTTTCTCTCTCTTTATATGAAATATTTTAATTTAGTTCAGTTCAGTTGTGTAAATTGCAACTTTGGCTAATATTGAACCCAGAAGCATTTCCCAGGAAGTTACATCATTGTCCTGCAGGAAGGTATGGAATGTTTTGATTTACATGACTGGGGATATCACATCCAATGTGCCCGTGTTCATTATGTAGATTATGCTGAAAAATGCTTTTTGTGTTTTATTCTTTACCAAGAAGTAGAAATCTGTAAAAATGATAGTATTGGCTATTGAGAAGTACTTATAATTTGAAGAATATGAGTTCTCTTACAGCTTAGCATTTCTGTGGAGCCAGGATACTAGAATTTGTGCGGCACCTAGGCTACAGGCTGGATGATTTGGGGGTTCAAATCCCAGCAGGGGCAACAAATTTTGTCCAGAGTGTTTTAGACCAACCCTTGGGGCTCACTAAGCTTCCTGTTCAATGGTACCTGGGGCTCTTTCCACAAGTGGCTGGGGTATGAGGGTGACCACTCACCTCCATCTAGTGCCGAGGCCAAGAATGAGTCCATCTATATGTCCACGTCCCTTGCATGATTTCATGGTGTGTATAAGGATGACTTTACCTTCACTTTAGCATTTCTCTAAGAATGTTTCAGTCCTGTCTATGTAAATTTTGTTGATCTCAGATGTTCATGAATGTTGGCTTTAGGCATCTCTTGTTATGTTCTGGTGGGGTAAGATAACACAGCTTCTCCCTACCTCAACCTTAATGCAAATTTTGCTGATAGAATCAGACTTCTGGCTACACACTTTGCAGTAAGTCATCTAATGCCACCACAACAGCTTGCTTTTGGCACAAATATTGCCAGTTTTTCACCATTGCATTCATTTTACTTCTACATTCACCCTGTGGCACAGTTTTGGCTTTAAAAGCTGTTCACAATTGTAGCAGTAACTAACATTTTACAAGCTGCAATGATCATCTGAACAGCTCCAGCACATTTATGTTTGCATCACAACACAATGAAATATTGGCCAGCATTGCTGCATTGGTCATGATGTGTAGTGCACATATGCAGCATGGCTCATCCCCTGATCCAGTGGCTGTAAACTGAAGTGCAGTTTCAGAAGAACAGAGGCTGATGGTGTTTGAGAACAGGGTGCTGAGTGAGACATTTGGGCCTAAAGAAACTGCATAATAAGGAACTTCATGATTTGTACTAATTACCAAATATTATCTGGGTGATCAAATCAGGGCGGGGCATAGATTAGAGGATAATATTTAAATGGATCTTAAAGAAATTGGTTGGGTAGGTGTGGACTTGATTGATCTAGCTCAGAATAGGACAAGTGATGTGCTCTTGTGAAGAGTATTGAACTTTTTGGTTCCATGCAGTGCAGGGAATTTTTGGACTAGGTGAGATACTATTTACTTCCCAGGAAGTTAATAGTTAGTAGTAATGTTCCCACCATGATGTGACATGTTCTTATGTCCAGAACAGTTGTCAGCATAATTTTCCACTTCTCTCCATTCAGTGGATGTTCCAATGACAAACTTATCATGAAAGCCTTTACATTATGGTGACATTCAAAAGGCCGAAAACGCACATCTTGAAATGCAGTGGGATTCTGTTTGCAGTGCTGGATAGGGAAATGTGCAGTCAGTACACAAAAGGAATGGGTGGACATGGCGTCATGGTGTGGCGTATAGTTTGAAAACAGTTGCTGTAAGAAAATAGTGGTAGCAGTGTCACATAGCATACAGTAATCAGAATCATGAATGATTACGCCATATTGTATGATACCCAATCAGATCTACATCTGGCAATCCCACTGAGTCTGGACAGCACAACTGGGGTGTAAAGTTCTTTTCTGTTACTAATAGCATGAACTGTGTCAGTGTTTTGAACTGAGAACTCACTGCTGAACATTATGGCAGCTGAAATATAAAGACTTATTTACAGTGGTCAAGTTGTAGGTCCATTGAAACAGCCAAAACAATAGATCTGTCCAGTCACCTGCAATTTCTACCCTGTTCTGCATATACTGCAACAAATAATTTATTAGACACATAATGCTCAGACAGTTATTGAGAAAGCAGAAAATGCAAATTTCATTTGCATGGCAATGATATTTAACAGAAAATCTTGCCACTTCAGCTGAATTCAAATGCATGCTGACTGGACACGTCAAAACATGGTATTGAATCATACTGACCAATGTAAACATGCCTCTCCAAGCTGAATGTGAATACTTGCTCAATAATCATGTCTAGACATGGTTTCAATTCTGGTTGTCTACCTCAGTCATGTAACTGCCCATTGTTTGTGCCTTGAAGTGATGCGGTTCTGTGGCAGCAGGCTGGAATGCGCATTGCTTGTTTGGGACTGAGATGCAAGATGGGTTTGTCGTATGAATTTATATGGGATTGTTCCCATGAAATACCATGGTCATGACCACTGTGTACATTCTTGTAATTCTCTGAAATGAGCATACTTCACATTTCTTTATAATGCCCCCTTCCTCTCTCCCCTCGGTCTCATCTCACAATACAGTGGGCCTTCTAATGTGTACTGTACTGTGATGTTTCACACAGATTTAGTTATACTGATCTATTATCCTTAGTGGGATAGATACTTATTGCGTTGAACTGATATTTTCATTACAATGGCATTGTTAAAGTGGAACATTGTATGGAAACATACACAGCAAATTGGGAGCCAGAAAAACATTAATTATACTAATGTTCTGCCCATCATCATGAACCTAAAATCTCACCCCCCACCTCAAGTATGATGCTAGAGCGGAGACTCCTGCGTGAAGACATTTTGCTATAAATTCCAAAATGCTAGCTAAAAAAATATACTTCAGGAACACATCTTCGTCTCTACTTATCAAATTTATTTAACAATGGTTGTTACATTCCCTGAACATAAAAACACAAATAATATTATACATTTGCATTACAGAATCAAAACACATGGAAGTCTGACAAGCTGCCAATCAGCTTGTCTTTATTTTCAGGGAACTGTCTTCATTAAGTTCATAAGCTGTCTTCCACCTAATCCTCTCTGTGAGCATGAGAGATACAGTTATTACAGCAGAGGATTGTTTGCTGAATAATGTGTGGGGAAAATGCCAAAAAAACAATGCCCTTAACAAGAGCTAATGTCCCAGAGGGAGAACCATATGATGTACCAGTTTTGAAAACATGACAATAAAAGAAAAACTGGGAATGCAAGAAGGCATGAATCAATGCAAGCAAATCCAAAACATGAATTGCTGTAATTAAAAAATTAAGCAAGCTGTTGTGGGACCAAAGATAATTTTATGTATATTACAGAACACGAGTTCTAACAATATTCTACAATGAGATTAAGAGCATTCACCTGGGGCACTGGGACACACAATTTACTTTGCTTTGAAATTTCCAACCCATTATTTAGTCACTCCTGGCAAATGCCTCCATTCGAGTTGGTCACATGTGCAAGACATGTAAATATATTTTAATTTCATTTAGTCTTAAATAGGCTTGTTGCTATGTCACATTTGAAGAAGGTATTTAACAGTGATCTGAACTGCATCAAGAAGGTATCCAACCTGTTATTAACGTACAAGTACAGCTGAACAACAGGCCTGTTAATGGGTGTAACTTTATTTGTCCATTTTCCCATCTCAGGCTTTAAATGGCAACTGATGAGGAAAAATATTCACTGTTCTGCTTGGTTCTGACTTTGTGGATCAGGCCATCACTCCAAGTCAGGAAGTTCCTCGTCGTCAGAATCGGACTCTGGGTCAAGGTCATTGAAACTGGGCTTTGAATCACCACCACCTCCTAAGCCACCCATCTGCCTCATCATCTGCGAGAAAGTCAAGAGTATCAGCTATTGTTGGCATTACCTATATAGTGAGTAAAACTGAATGCTACATCCACTGTGTACTGTGAAATGCAATTATTTCCATGTACAATGCTTTGGAATTGCATCACATACTGCACGAGTATACAGGGTTCAACATGCACATGTGCGCAGATGTGAGCTATCTCTCTCATACGTCATGAGTGAAAAATTTGAGGCCATTGCTTTTTAATTATGCAGATATCAAACAGCAAACACTGTGCACACATGCAAGCATGCGTCTGTGCGTGCGCCCGCACACACTGTGTAATATAAGAGAGAGTATCTTATGTCTTTCATGTTACATGATGGTAGTAGGATGGTGCTGAGCATTTAGAGATGAGGGTAGACATGGTTTCAATAAGGTATGTCTGGCAAATTCTTTGGAAACTGACACAATTTGACAAGGGGGTAGTTATGGTGGCTGGTCAAAGTTCTGGGACTGATGATATTGTACCTCTTCGAGGTCTTCTGACTGGCCAACATCATCCTCACTATCATCCTCATCCTTCCATTTATTGAAGTCCACTTTCAACCAATGGTACTTCTTCTTATCTTTCATCAGGTGAGGCCAATATGGTCCACTTTCATCCTTCTTCTTCAGAATCAGCTCAATATTACGGTCACGAATAAATTTTAATGATTTCTGTGCAAAATAAAACATTTTATAGCACAATTAGATATGAATCTAAAATGCACACATTACTTTGGAACATGACACACAATCTGGTTGATTCCATATGCTTTGGACAATTATAAATCGAAATGTGAATTGTAACCAGCAAATACATAAACACATGACACACACAGTCCTATACAACAAGCTGGTAACATTTCATATAAAGAACCACTTTATCAGCTGGATTCGACAGAACTAACATAGATTGGTCATAACTTCTAACATGAACTATGGATTAGATTTGTACGTTATATGTAACTGTGCATAAATTTATAGGCAATGCCTGGCTTTTAACAGCAGTATGTAATGCAACAACTTTTACACAACACATAAATACCTCAGGGTCAATTTCTTTGTAAAGTTCTATCGTTACTTCGTGATTCTTCTTCTCTGTCCCGCCAAGTCCATGAAAATACAATTTATCGTTGTCTATTTTGATTTCGGGGTTCTTGCAGTCTTCGAGACAAATTGTAAGAAAAATTAGGTTATTCCTTTGAGCCCACATCACGGAGGGAGGCAAAGCCCTGCAAAATAAAAACAAACGAATCTATGAAGGATGTGGTAGCACCACCATATACACTTTAAAAATACACGTGTTAAAAACAATTCTGATATGTAACTAAGAACAGACGCATGATGACTTATTTGAATGTAATGGTTATACCATGCCGTGTACTCGGCACTACGTAACGAATAGTTAACCACAAACATACTCATTTTCATGAACCATTATGAATATTCTTTGAAGGAATTATCCGGATATGGAAGTTCCAAACAGGCAAAACCGAGCACGCCGCCGACACCACTTGTAAACCGCAAGGACCACTTGGTATTCAAACTGCAGGCGCTACCACAATATGACCTACACCCTTCCTGGTTACGTAAAGCACCGTTCACTAGTACACCTTCCTCGTTTCAACCTCAGTGCGAAGGATGTACACTTCCTGCCACAATACTTCTAGCAATTTCGGCAATCAATACACGCAAGCCACCTACAAATCAAAGATGGCGGTGATTTGAACATCGTAACTTTTTTACAGCATGAGTAGTGCATTCATCTTTGCCTTCATATTTTGTTAAAAAATACATTTAAATAATTTTTAAATTCTATCTGTAAAAGGTAGAAAAACCAGACGACAAAAAATAGTAATAAGTTTTAACACTTACTGTTCTTCACCGGACATCTTTGCGCAGTGGGAAACAAGGAGGTATTAGATTGCGCTTGCCACGATCGATAGTACAAACGATTGTCAGCGTGGGTTCTTATCGATTCCTTGTGTGATAGATGGCGGGACGGTGTAATCGGATACTTCTGCCCTCTATTGTCAGAATTGATGATATACAGTAATTCATATAAATCCTGTTAGGTTGCGGGATGGTTTCATTTTATGCTCCCGCTATCTTGAATTGCTGTTATTCATACCAGTAGGATCAAATGTTCTTTCGACATTGACGGTATTTCATTTACGGCTTTCAAACGTGACCCGCGTCAATTAGATAAGATGTCTCCGCAGGAATGTTTTTATAATATTTAAAAAGTTGCTGTTCGTGTGAATGTTAGTGGAGGCATGTTTTAGAAGTGTGTGTGGAAGAGAGGTATTTTCAGTTTCTTCCGTGTGTGGTGATGATTTTAATGGTCCGTTGTGTAAAAAATATTGACTCTGTCAACGTAAATTGAAATGTACTATTGAGGAGTAAAGGGAAGCCAGGGAAAAGTGAACAGTATGACAGCTTTGTTCAAGGATACGTTCTGGGTAAGTAACTAACTCAAGTTTTCTTTAGATGTCTTTTGCCATAATTTAACCTGTTGATTGTATTAAGACATCTGTTAATATTTTGAATCGCGGGTGCACCTCATGGAAGTATAGGTCAAGTAACGTTTCGTGGATTACGTATGGTGAAACACCATTGTGCCTAAATATGAAGCTATGGATACCTGTGGAAAGAATCTCACAGAATATCTGTCACATGGTGAAATTGAAATAAGAATACAAACCGGTTAAAATGAGAATGTCATGGAATTAATGTTGTAGTCTTCATTACAGTGAAGGTGTGTTTGTTTTTGCATACTGATTTATTTTTAAGGTATGTTGATTTTAATATAATACCATCAGTTTTTACTGCATACTGAATTACATTTTTAGACAATTTGATTTTAGTATCATGTTGTGTCTGGGGGTAGCAGACCATTTATACTTAGGAAGGACACAAAGACCCTGAAGGTGTGAAGGCAGGAATAACCTTTATCTAAACATACCATTGTGATAATATATGTTTTACAAAATACAAACAAAATCTTCATTTACAAATATCTTGCCAACAAAACCACATTTTATACCTTTAAAACCAGGCCACAGTAAAATCACTAATATAAATTTACAAGGAATGGGTTATACATAAATCAGTTCACCATATATGAACCTTCTAACTTACTCATTACACATTTGAAAAGAAATTCTACAGTAGTAATTCCTTCATCTAGTATATACTCCAGATAAGAAAATTTTAAACCTAGAAATCTACCCCACATAATCTTCAAAAAGTAATATTGTACATCATATTCAAGCACCTCACATAATAGAACCTAAAAATGTTAAAGATGGAACTCCCAACAGCTGCATTATTTCTAATACATAACCTTGCATTTATTACTATTGATGTACAAAAGGAAATATAATTCTTATTATAGTACTTTATGCTGTTAATTTGCTGCCAAGTATTTTGTACATAGTGTGTATTATCTGAAGGTGACCAAGTTAGCTGAAAGATGTCCTAAAGTATGCTAAATCCCTGATAACAATAAAAAAAGTTATTGTTGTGACTGCCATGATAAGTGGGTCCCTGTCACCATGGCATGGTGCATCCTCAGGTTGCGTATGGAAGAATGGCCTCCAATATGGGGGTATCTGCATATATATTGAATAAGCAGTCGCAGGTAGCTGACAAGAGGTGGTCCTCCAGTTTAGGGTTGGGGTGAGGTGCTAACAACTCACTTGTTACGAACACATACATGTGCCTTGGATCTGGACTGATGCTGTGGCACAACTGAAGCAATGGAAAAGGGACATAAGATTTGGTACTTGGAATGTAAGGAGCCTGTGTAGGTCAGGTTCACAACAGTAACCAGGGAATAAGCAAGATATAAATTAAAATTAGTGGGTGTGTAGGAGGTTAGGTGGGACAAAAGGGGCACCGTAAGAGCAGGGGATTTTATTTTTTCTATGGAAAAGGAAACAAAAATCATCAATTGGGAACAGGATTTTTTTGTATACCGTGGAACATTACCATCAGTTAGAAGCATTCGGTTTATTAGTGATAGGATGTCATATATAGTTGTGAGAGGTCACTGGTGTAATATTATTCTTTTGAATGTGCATGCACGAAGTAAGGAGAATAAGAGGGGCGGGGCATGTAGAACGTATTGGGGAGAGGGCAGTTGCATGCAGAGTTTTGGTGGGGAAACCTGAGGGAAAGAGACCACTTGGAAGATCCGTGCTTAGATGGGATGTTGATATTAAGATGGATCTCCAGGAAGTGGGATGGCGGGGCATGGACTGGATTGATCTGGCTTAGGATAGGTACAGGTGGCGGGCACTTATAAACGAGGTAATGAACCTTCGGGTTCTATAAAATGTGGGGAATTTCTTGACTATCTGAGAACCGTTAAGCTTCTCAAGAAGGACTCTGCTCCACAGAGTTGCTAAGGAGTATTGTTGTGACTGACGAATTGCTGCAATATCTTCGTGAAGGCAGAATTTCTGCTCATAAAACCTGCACGACTGTTGTAGTAGTAATTCCGCTATTTTGAGTATGTGTTAAGAGTCAGTTTAGATGTTCTTCTTTGCATGGGGTCTGAAGGTAAAATATCCCCACTCTTACAACCGGCAGTATTTTAGTATTACATAAAACGTTTTAAACCAGAGCTAAATGCGAATTATAAGTGACAAGTTCCACCAATTTCAGTATTGGTTCTTTATGAAGTCATGAGTAGAAACGCGTGTTAAAATTCAGCATAACATCTTTTATCTTTGCCGTCTCCTGCATGGACACCGAAACTAGTCTGACACGTGGGGGGGGGATAACACAGTTGATTGAAGAATTTGGAGAAAAGAGGGTTTTACTGGGAGATTCAGGGAATTCCATATGAAGGAATTACATCAGTTATACTTTTCAAGCTATGCAGCAACGTTACGGCAGTGAAATGAAGTGTGAGATGGGCGAGAAATGTAGTAAGCTTACTTGTGAAAGGTACCAACAGTATATATATATAATGCTGGTCTGAAGATGTCTAGAAAATAGACAATTTGGCTACCTGCATGTAGTGGGGAGATAATATTAAACATATTTTAAGCAAACAGGGTTTGGGTTACATTCGCCTGGATGAAGAAAGGCGTTTATGAATACGTCAGTGAAGTGTCGAGTTCCATGACAGTACTGAAGTTCTTGTAACATTTTGTGAGGATGGATTCAATAACGGAATCGAAACACTTCCTGTCAGTACCAAGGAGGAGAATGCTCCATATGGAGCGGTTTGTGTGGTGCAGTTGCCTAGAACCCGCGCACTATCCAAGGTCTTTGCTTTACTCAGTTTTGCCTACTGAGGTACTAAAAAACCCGTCTCTACGATGTGTACTTTTGACCTACAAAACGGGCGATGTTGCCACACGTGCTCCATTCACCATGTAAAGCAATTCTATACCTGCTAATTGTCTCAAGTAGTACTTCGTTTACATTGCTAAGTTTCAATGTCTGCCGTTTCGCTCCTGTGGAGGTGCTAAATTCGCCACCTAGCACCTAACAAGGTGGTTGCTACGGCTGCAGTCCCAAACAAGACAGCCTTTCTGGTGTCTCCCACCACGCAACACGTTTGGGCTTCTTTTGGGTCGTAAGAAGAAAAGGAACGCGGTATGTGGCGATGATGTCTGTGTTTCATTTCAAATATCATGAGAATTATACATTCTGAGCTGCATAATAGGGGGCACGCGGTGGCGCTGGTGGTTGAGGCACTACGCTACAATCCGGAAGGTCGCGGGTTCGATGGTGTCATTGGAATTTTTCATTGAAATAATCCTTCAGGTCGCACTATGGCCCTGTGGCCGACTCAGCCACTAACAGAAATGAGTATCAGGAATACTTCCTGGGCGCGTAGGGCTGACATTACCACCTTCATGTGCCGACTGTCATGAAATCTCGGATCTTCAACTTCCTGGAGCCTTCAGGGCCTGTACAGGGATTGTTTTACCTTTTACCTTTTTGAACCGAATAATAGACATAAATAAGTCAGGCAGTTAATTGAAAGAAAAGAAATACTGTCTGCTATTCTTGATTTCAAACTTTCGCCGTGTTCTGAATGTTGTATGCTTTCTTCTTGGTAATTCCCCGGCGTCTGAATTTTGTATGCCGATGTTTCAGAACACTTTGTTTGTTCCATCTTCATAGGCAGGTAGGTACTTCATACCTACCTGCCTATGAAGATGGAACAGAGTGTTTCGAAACGTCGGCATATAAAATTCAGACACCGGGGAGTTACAAGAAGAAAGCATACAACTGTTTGCTATTGTTTATTGTATACCAACATATGCACAAATAAGTACTGTAAATTTAAATTAAATTACTCCGACACGTTTCGGTGTTAATATAAATTTACAGTACTTATTTGTGCATATGTTGGTTATATAATAAACAATTTATTATTCAATATGCACAGTATGAACATAAAAGTACTGTGTGCTGTATTTATCTTGACACTGAAGTGACGTTTTGTGTTTCGAGTGATTCATATTTGAAGACGCTTAGAACTCTCTCGTGCTTGTGCGTAATAATTTCTGTTTGAATTATGATAGATACGGGTGAGAAGCTGAACAGGACTATTACCCGCTCTGAAAAGGCAGTGATCTCTGAAATGTAGTAGCCTCGACATCTAATTGGGTCGTAAGTTTGGGATAGCGTAGTTGGTATAGCGACTCGCTACGGGCTGGACGGTTCGGTTTTGAAGCCCGGCAAGGGCAAGGGCAAGGGCAAGGGATTTTTCTTTTACGTAACCGTCAAGAGCAGTATTGGCGCGTGCTCTGCTTCCTATTCAATGGCTACCAGGTTTCTTTCCAGGGGGTAAAGCGGCCGGGGCTTGAATTTGCCCACTCACCTCCACATAGTGCCGAGGTTAAGAATGAGTGGAGCTATGCATCTGTTCCCCTTATATGCCTTCGTGGCATGGACACATACAAATTTACCTCTTGCCGTTACCTTGATTTATTTATGGTTTACTTAACAATGCTATCAATAGCCGAGATTTATTTATGGTTTACTTAACAATGCTATCAATAGCCGAGATTTATTTATGGTTTACTTAACAATGCTATCAATAGCCGA
>Ga0131853_10007987_pt1 | contig 19223 bp, 22 predicted proteins | sample TergutLab28metaG_FD_92764 | JGI IMG/M metagenome (GOLD analysis project Ga0131853, IMG submission 92764) | Labiotermes labralis P1 segment gut microbial communities from Petit-Saut dam, French Guiana - Lab288 P1 (version 2) (version 2) | ecosystem: Host-associated > Arthropoda: Insects >...
ACTGCCTAACTTTCTATGACTCCAGCGGATGTGCCCTCGAACACGTAGGTGCGAAGAATTTCTTCAGTTCTAAAACTGCGTTGTTTGGCTCTCATGGTAGCGACCTCATAGTAGGCACAGACTTATTCAGCAGAGACAGCGAGTCTATCACCTTCGAAGCTGCGCCATTTATTTGGGTAGAAGCCAAGGCGGTAGGTTTAGACGCAAAACTGCACCATCACCGCCGCGAAAGAGGCCACGGCGAAGTTCTTGTCACCCTCGGGCTGTTCAGCATCTTGAAACTTTTCAGGCTTGTGCATCTTAATGTACAGTCTACCGGTTTCTGCATCCCCGAAGAGTGCGAGGGCAGCCACGACATTAACCCCTGCGACTATTTCTCGGATTTAGAATTCCCGATGGATATCTTCTCTCCGCCGCAGCGCAAGGAGTTTATGGCCGCACGCAGCAATGATTTTGGCAGCTTATTGCTTGGATAGGAAATGAACGCTGGCAACACAAGTGCCCCTGTCGTGTTTTTTGCGGCGGGGGTATTTTATTGATTTACATTTCATAAAGCGAATAAATTTGCTTTAAAGATAAATTTCCCGCAAGATATATGAATTTTCTCGCGTATGTAGTATTATACCGTTATAAAGCGTGAGTGAAATAATTTGAAAAGGAGGCTACATTTATGTCATTGTATCTTACATTGTTTCTGATTGGCACAGGCTTCGTTGTAATTTCTTTGTTCTTTGGCGAGGTTCTGGATTTTGCCACTACGGGGTTTTTCTTCTTAAAACCCAAAGTTTTGGCCCTAGTAATCACTGTTATGGGCGGGGTTGGCATGATTTTAACCCCTAGGATGGGAAGCTATATGGCGTTCCCTATAAGCCTTGCAAGCGGCTTGTTCGCGGGGTTTCTGGTGTACCGCTTTGTAATTGTGCCTCTGATGAGGCTGCAGCACACCAGTACACATGATAAACAGTCCCTAATAGGCTCTATGGCTAAGGTAGCACTTACGATACCTCAAGGCGGCTATGGGAAAATCAAGTACACGGTTAATGGCTCTTTCGTTACCAGCCCTGCAAAGACAGAAGACGGCAGCGGCATCAATAAAGATACTGATGTGGTTATAACTTCCATAAAAAACAACGCCTACTATGTAATGGAAAAGGCATACCAGGAGGTTGAGCCGGCAAAACCACACGTGGAAGCCCTAAACACAAATTAGCACAAATACAGCCGCAAAAGCGGCAAAAAAAGGAGGAAGATAAATGCCAGATTTTTTGAACCCCGGAATCATTGCAGCATTTGTTCTTGTTGTATTTTTCCTTGTCATCTTCGGTATTCTTGCGATGTGGAAGCGCGTGCCTCAAAACAAGGCAGCCGTAATAACCGGCCGCAAGAAGAGGGTAATCTCCGGTAGCGGCGGTATCGTATGGCCCGTACTGGAAAGGTACGACGTAATTTCTCTTGAAAACATAAAAATCCCCGTTGAAATCAAGAGCGCGATTTCCAGCCAGGGCGTAGCTATCTCTGTAAGAAGCGTCTCTGTTGTAAAGGTAAAGTCCGACCATGAGTCCATCTATTCGGCTTTCGAGCAGTTCTACAGGGGCAATGCCAAAACAACCAGCGATGAAATCTCCACACAAGCCAACTATATATTAGTAGGTAAGCTACGTGAAATCATCGCGAAAATGACCGTTGAAGAAATTTATCGAGATAAAGATAAATTCTCCAGCGAAGTACAAGAAAACGCCGCCCGCGACCTTGCCGAAATGGGCTTAGAAATCAAGGCCTTCACGGTTATGGACCTTGGTGACTCTAACGGTTACTTGGAGGCCTTAGGCCGCAAGCAAATCGCGGAAGTTAAAAAAGACGCGGACATTGCAGAAGCAGACGCACGCCGCGAAACCACGGTAAAAACCGCCGAAGCTACCCGCTTAGGCGAAGCTGCACGCCTGCAAGCAGAAACTCAAATAGCCGAAGCTGCCAAAGAAAAAGAACTTAACGTTCAAGCCTTCCGTCAAGAAGCGGAAGCGGCGAAGGCTCAAGCAGACTTGGCCTACGAAATCCAGGCCAACAAGGTGAAAAAAGAAGTAACCGACACCGAGATGCAGGTTGAACTTCTTAGAAAACAAAGAGAAACAGAACTGGCAGAACAAGAAGCAATAAGAAGAGAAAGAGAACTGGCCGCAACAGTACACAAAGCCGCAGATGCCGAGAAATATAGGCGCGAAAAAGAAGCAGAAGCCGCCAAGTATGAGCAAATCGCCCGTGCGCAAGCAGAAGCGGAAGCCGTTAAACTTGATGGTGCATCTAAAGCGGAAGCCGTGAAGATGCAAGGTATTGCTCAAGCGGATGTAATAAGCCAGCAAGGTTTGGCGGAAGCTGAAGCTATCAAGGCAAAAGGCTTAGCAGAAGCTGAAGCCATGCATAAGAAAGCCGAGGCGTTCAAGCAGTACAACGATGCAGCTGTTACGCAAATGGTAATAGAAAGACTGCCCGAAATAGCCAAGAATATAGCTGACCCATTATCAAAAACCGAAAAAATTGTGGTTGTTGACAGCGGTAGCGGCCAAGGCGGCGGGGCTTCTAAGGTTTCTGGTTATGTAACGGATATCATGGCTAAATTGCCCGTAACTGTTGAAGCACTTACTGGGGTTAACCTTGTAGATACGCTAAAACGCTTTACAGATGGTGTTGGGGTAGATGCCGGGGCCGTGGAGAAGGTTTTAGGCGAGGTTTTGGATAAGTAGATTTTGTAATAGCATAAAAATACGAAGGCTGTTGTATACCGCAGAAGCGGTGCAACAGCCTTTTGTTTTCCATCTGTAACAGTATATACCGGCAAGATTGTGCTACCAGACAAATATCGCCAACATGGTAATATTATACTTGCTATAGAATGCATTTTTAGCCGAGTTGGGCTGGTGACATTTCTTTTTCAGGTGGCATGGAAACACCCGGCGGGTTTTTGGTTTTACTTTTTTCTGCGTTTGATATTGTTTCTGCCAATTTAGAATTGTGTTTGGTGCTTTTGCTTCTGTGGGTGTGGCCATCATTTGGGTACATAGGTATACATCCTTCCATTAAAATATAGCTGTAGTGTGTGCTATGGCTATATATTTATGCATTTACTTGAAATAACAAAAGAGCCGCCATCAATAGCGACTCTATTGTTATACATGAAAATGCTCGACGTGACAGGCCACTTTATGATAATTTGGCCTACACTCTACTTATTATAGGTAAAGGATAAATCAATCTTTTCATCTTCGGCGGTAAAGCGCTGAGAATACGCGAAGGTATGGCCATCTAAGTTAAGCACGCCAGAACCCTTCTTGATTCTTATGTTGGTGGCATCTTTTTCGATTAACATGAATAGCCCACACTGTGCTTCATTGCCAAGATAATTGGCGGCGTGCCCGTGATATAGATTAGGGGCGTCTTTCGATTGGGTTATCGATGGATATTTCCACATGTAAGCCGCATAAAACCAAGTTATTGGATATAACTTAGGGAAAGTTTTAAAGGAACGCCTTATGTTACTTGTGCTTTCGGATAAAATGATAGGTTCGATTTTGCCGCCTTCGTTTGTGTAGTCCGATAAGACATTAACACCCGCATCATGCCCAAAATTAAACATGGATTGATACTCATCCGGGACAATACCATTATTTGCTGCAAGACCTTTGTTAAACTCATTCACTTCCCATTCCGAAAACTCGCTGCACATTCCAGTGTAAGACAAGGTGTCGTTTTTATCCATCTGGAAAACCACACTAAAATAGTTTTTATGGCCTTCTTGGGTTAGCTCTTTTTGCAGATACGGCCATAATGCAGCAAGTGCATGCACTTTATTAGCGCACGGGGTACATACTGATGTGTGGGTTTCAACTTCTGCTCGCTCTGCTTTTGTCAGGTACCCTTTTGCATATTCGAATAGTACACCGTAAAAATCATTGCATGTTTTCATTGTTTTAGCTCCTTTTTGTTTGGTTTCTGTTTTGGTTTTTGAGGTAACAATGCCAAGCTGTTTGCGCAACGCCTTTATGCCATACGACGCGTTGGATTTTACCGTGCCTTCGGGCAGGCCCATTAGGCGCGAGGTTTCCGCTATGGACAAATTGTGCGCATAGCGGTATGTCACGGCCATTTGCTGTTGCTTTGGCAATTTGGCTATAAGGCGCAGAACGTCTTTTACCAGTTCGCTATGCACAAGCTTATCTTCCGGACGCGGCTCTCTTGATACTAGCATGTTGATTATCGGGCTTTCTTCCGCGTCCATGGACACAAAAGTGATTTTGCTTGTGGCGTTGTAATATTTGTAGACAGTGTTTCGCGCTATGATTTTTAACCATGCCCTTACTTTGCCTTGCTCTTCATATCCCGCGTAGTTTTTATAGGCGCGATAGAATGTTTCCTGTGTTAGGTCCTCTGCAATGTGAGCGGATTTTACAAGGCTTTTTACATAGTTTAATAGCCAGTCGGCATTGTTTATAACTATTTGGTTGAAGTCGTCTTGAGGGTTGATGGGTATCAACTCCTTCCACGCTGGTTTTGTAGCTGGGGATTTGCTTGCAAGCTTAATATGTATAATCCCGTTTGTGGGAAAAGGTTCAATGGGGCAAACACAGTCCGCCCCATGACATTGCCATACCTTTTGTTTGTTTTGATACTACCGGCAAAGGCGATCAAGCCCCATGTAAATACATATGCTTACTTATGCCGATGATAAAGTTCGTAAAAATACTACCCATTCTCAAGCGCTTATCAAACTGTCCCTGCTCTTCTATATGGCCGTCCTTAAACACAACTATATTATCGAATGATTTCACAGAATCCAGCCGGTGCGCAATAGCGATAACCGTTTTCCCTTTAAGCCGCGACATAACATTTTTCATAACAATCTCTTCGGTCAGGTTATCAATTGCCGATGTGGCTTCGTCTAATATGATAATTTTTGCGTCCGAAAACCATAGCCGTGCAAGGGCCAGCTGCTGGCGCTCGCCGCCTGACAGTGTTATGCCGCGTTCCCCTAACTGTGTGTCCAGCCCATCGTCTAACTTGGAGTACAACTCACCAAGTTCGGCTTCATTAATAGCTTCCAGCAAAAGAGCCGGATCAATATCTTCATCAAACACAAGATTTTCACGCAAATTTCCGTCAAATACAGACGGCTCTTGGGGAAGATAAGCAATATGCTTGTAAGAAATATAAATATGATGCTAAATGCTACCTTCGGCAGCAAGTCGCACGCAATGTTTAGATAAAACCCTAATATCATTTTTGTGCCTGCCACCGCGCCGTTTTCGATTTGTTGAATAAGCGCGCCTGTACCCAGCTTTACATACGCAAGATAATCAACAACCGATACCTTTCGCAACGCGTCTGCCTTTAAGCTAATCTTCATGCCCTCTTCCAGTTTGCGGTCCGGATAATTCCATAGGAAATTTATGATGAAAAGCGTTATCATCACCGTACCGTAAATCATGATATTTCCTGCAGTTAAAGTACCTTCTGTAAAATTGTCAATGACCTTTTGGAAATAGAACGCGCTAAAACTTTGCATGAGTGTGCTAACAATCCCCATTAGTAAGCATATAGCAATAAGGGACTTGTATCTTTTTGCGATTCTTTTTAAATGTTTCACAACCATTCTCCTTTATAGCGAAATTTGTGATATTCCCCATGTCAGGGTAAAACATATTCGCTTTGATTTTTTTATAAAAATACGGAGAGTATGGTCGAGTCTATCCGCGCTTCACTTCTTTATGCTCAGCATGACTGCGGTAGGTTTTTCAACCATACTGAGCTGTTACCTCGAATATACCTCTTCATGAGTTCACCTGCTTTCTGTTACTTATACGGCCGATTATACAGTACTAGAATGGGTAAATATACAGCACTTATCTATACTAATCTGAGACTTATAATAATTGTACGCTTTTTTGTGTTTACAATTGCCGCTACGCCAACAATATGTTAGAATTTGCATGCGAAAGGAGGCATTCACATTACTCGCTTAGATGATTTGTACAAAAAGGTATCGCAAAGTGCCACATCCACGGTGTGCGTTGCTTGCGCAGATGACGTTAATGTTTTAGAGGCCGTAGAGTCGGCCAAAGGCATGGCAAAATTTATACTAATTGGCAATACGGAAAAAATCCGCCATGCGGCTGAAGAAGCCAAGGCGGATATTTCGCGTGCCGAAATTATTCATGAGTCTGACGTTGAAGCCGCTTGCAAGGCTGCTGTTGAAATGGTGTCGTCTGGTAAAGCGCAAGCGTTAATGAAGGGTCAAGTGGATACATCTGTAATAATGAAGGCCGTGCTAAACAAGGAAGCCGGGATGCGGACCGGGCGGAAGCTGAGTCATTTGGCAGTTTTCGAGTTGCCGGCGTATCACAAGTTGCTATTTGTTACAGACGCGGCAATTAATATCGCCCCAAGCGTTTCCGACAAGATAGAAATTATCCATAACGCAGTGGAAGCAGTACTCTCTCTGGGGGTCGAAATGCCAAAAGTCGCGATGCTGGCAGCCAAAGAAAAGCCCGACGCAAAAATGCCTGCAACAATGGAAAGCGCTGAAATTGCTAATTATTTTAAATACTTGCAAACGCAAGACCCGGCAGTACATGGTGCTGATATGGATGATGTAGACCTTGCAAAGCACTTCATTATCGACGGACCGCTGGCTCTTGATAATGCTATAAGCCGCGAATCTGTGGAAATAAAGGGTATCACATCTCCTGTAGGTGGAGATGCGGATATTTTAGTCTGCCCCGATATTGAGGCTGGCAATATACTTTATAAAGCCTTGGCGTTTTTAGTGGGCGCAAAAAATGGCGGGGTTGTATTGGGCGCTAAGCGCCCGGTAATACTAACCTCACGGGCAGATTCTGCCGAAAGCAAACTTATTTCTATTGCACTAGGAATACTATCATAAACAATGGCCCCCGGCCCTTTGAGCCGGGGGTTGCCATGAATAACGATAAAGGACTGTGACCAATGAAGCTACTTATAATCAACCCCGGCTCAACCTCCACAAAGGTAGCCATCTTTGAAAACGAAACCCCCATCCTTGACAAAACCATCCGCCACGAACTGGCCGACCTAGCCAAGTTCGACAAACTAACCGACCAATACGATTTCCGTAAACAGATAATTATGGAGCAAGTGGAAGCCTCTGGCATAGCCCTGACAGAACTTGCCGCAGTAGTAGGCCGCGGCGGCCTGATTAAGCCGCTGCAAGGAGGCACATACAATATCAACGAAGCCATGCTTCAAGACCTACGCGATGGCGTTCAAGGCGAACATGCCTCAAACCTAGGCGGCCTAATCGCAAACGAAATAGCAAAGCATATAGGTAAGCCAGCATTCATAGTAGACCCCGAGATTACAGATGAGTTTATGGACATTTCCCGTATAAGCGGCCACCCATGGCTCAAGCGCCGCTCGATATTCCATGCCCTTAACCAGAAGGCAATAGCCCGCCGCTATTCGTCCGATATTGGTAAGGGTTATTTTGATTTAAATCTTATTGTGGCACACATGGGCGGCGGGATATCTGTAGGGATACACGCCAAAGGGCATGTGCTTGACGCGAACAACGCGCTGGACGGCGATGGGCCGTTTAGCCCCGAAAGGAGCGGCACATTGCCTATAGGGGATTTGGTGGATTTATGTTTCTCCGGCAAGTACACCCACAAAGAGGTGAAGGCAGCTATAACCGGCAAAGGTGGTATGGTGGCGTACTTCGGGACGAACAACATGATGGAAATTGAAGAGCGTTCAAAAACCGACCCGGAAGTTAAGCTTGCGATAGACGCGATGATTTATCAGATTTCAAAGGAGATTGGCGCAGTGGCTACGGCTGTTAATGGAGATGTAGATGCGATATTGCTAACCGGCGGGCTGGCCCATTGGGGGTATCTAACAGAGGAAATAACTAAGCGCGTGAAGTTTATAACCAAAGTGCATGTCTACCCCGGCGAATATGAGTTGCTAGCTTTGGCACTTGGGGCGATTAGGGTGCTTAAAGGCGAAGAGGAAGCAAGGGTTTATAGCTAATAAGGAGGCCGTTTTTATGCACGAGTTAGTCATAAAGAACGTTAAAACCGCACAATTCAAATGCGCCACTTATATATCTCGATATAGGCACCGTAGATACGCGTGAGGTTGTGTCCTCCGGGCCGGAAGTCGCGACAGAAATCAATTGCATTCGTGCTTATTACGGCAATGGTTATGTCAAGCTTTGGGAGTACAGCTTAGAAGACGGCACCCTGTTACTGGAACGCGTCACACCCGGCACACAAATGTGGGCCACAACCGATTACAAAGAGCAGGCGCGCCTCATGGCCCAAGTGATAAAAAACTTACATTTCATCCAATGCGAGCAGGGTGAGTACCCATCTTATTTTGATGAACGAAGTCTCATGCGATGCGAAAAAGATTCAGGAAATGGTGTCCATTATGGCCCCGGTTATTGGGATTCCGGAAGCAGACATACTCAAAAGCATGTATATAGACGCGGCACTGGGGACATGCTGGACATTTAACGAGCATTTCCCAACCCAAGCGGACTTTGATAAAAAAGCAAGAAGTGATGGAAACCTGTGGGTTTGTTTACGGATTATTGAAAAAGGAGATTAATGATGGAAATCTCAAACGACAAAGCAAATTTAATAGAGTTGATTGCTACAAGCGGCGTGTTAATGCTGGGGGATTTCACAACCAAAAGCGGAAGGCAATCCCCATATTTCATCAACTCAGGGCAGTACAAAACCGGCGAACAAGCTATGCGAGTCAGTGAATATTATGCGGCCTTAATACATGAAAAGCTAAGCAGCAATTTCGACGTATTGTTCGGGCCCGCCTACAAGGGCATCCCGCTTTGCACATTAACAGCGGATGCACTGTTTCGCATATACGGCATAAACGTGGGATACTGCTTCAATAGAAAAGAAGTCAAAGACCACGGCGATAGCGGTATGTTTGTAGGATGGCAGCCAAAAGATGGCGACCGATTTTTAATCATAGAGGATGTTATATCCGCCGGTACTTCCGTCCGGGAGGTATACCCTCTGCTTAAAGCGGCAGCTGATGTAAGCATAACCGACATGATTATTTCTGTCGACAGGATGGAAAAGGGTTACAATGGCTTAACTGCCAGCGAAGAGATGAAGCAGGAGTTTGGGATTACCGTACACCCGCTGGTTACGGTTATCGAAATAATTGCGTATTTGCATAATCGAGAAGTTGCAGGCAAGATTTATATCAACGATGAGATACGAGATAAAATGGAAGCGTATGTCAGCAAGTACTGTACAGAGCGTGTATGACATATGACATTAGTTTGATACTTTGGTCAAAACATAAAAGCGTAACACAATACTTCAAGCAACGTTTATAAACGACAAATTCATATATATAAGGAGGATTTTTATGGACAAATTCGGCTATATGGAAAAGTACGGCTTCGAGCAGCTATGCTTTTTCAATGACAGCAGCACTGGCCTGAAAGCTATAACCTGCATCCACAACACAGTCCTTGGCCCATCTTTGGGCGGCACACGTTTCTGGAACTACAGCGACGAGGAAGAAGCGGTAGAAGACGTACTACGCCTAGCCCGCGGCATGACCTACAAAAGCGCCCTAGCCGGGCTAGCCTTAGGCGGCGGCAAAAGTGTAATAATCGGCGACCCGAAAGTACTACGCAAAGACCCTATTAAGCGTGAAGCCTTCTGGCGGGCCTTTGGCCGATATCTAGAAGGGCTTAGCGGCAGATATATCACTGCTGAGGATGTAGGCACTTCCACTCAAGATATGGTTTATGTAAACATGGAAACCAGCAACGTTGTAGGCCTGCCCGGCCGTTCCGGCGACCCATCGCCTTTCACGGCATTGGGCGTGTACAAATCCATGCAGGCATGCTGCAAGCATATCTACGGCGACAACTCATTAAAAGGCAAAACTGTGGCAGTACAAGGTGTAGGAAATGTTGGTTACTACTTGTGTAAACTTCTGTACGATGATGGCGCAAACATAATAGTCTCTGACGTGAGCGACGAGCGTATAAAAAAATGTGTAGACGAATTTGGTGTAAAAGTAGTAGGAATAAACGATATCTACAGTGTAGACTGCGATATCTATGCACCATGCGCACTAGGCGCAACGGTTAACGATGACTCAATCCCCGTATTGAAATGCAAAATAGTCTGCGGCGGTGCCAATAACCAGCTTAAAGATTCAACAGTCCACGGTCTAGCCCTGCAAAAACGCAATATCTGCTACGCCCCGGACTACTTGGCCAACGCAGGCGGTGTTATAAATGTATCTTATGAGCTTGCGGAAGGCGGTTACAATCTAGAAGCTACCATACGCGATGTTGAATATATATATCAACGCATGCTGGATATACAGCGCATCTCTGCCGAAACAGGCAAACTGACATTCCAAACGGCAGATGAAATGGCAGAAGGCCGCCTAGAAGCCGTAAGAAACATCAAGAGCATTTTAACAAGGAGGTAGCCGTGAATAAAGTAACTTTCAACGAAGCCCAGTGCAAAGGCTGCGTACTATGTGTAGACGTATGCCCAAAGAAAATCTTAGCCCCTGATAAATCCCGCGTAAACGCCAAGGGTTACAACCCGGTAATCTGCGATAATATGGCCGACTGTACAGCCTGTGCAATCTGCGCCAAAATCTGCCCGGATTCCGTAATAACAGTAGAAAGAGGGTGAGCATATGAAAGTCCTGATGAAAGGCAATGAAGCTATATCTGAAGCTGCAATCCAAGCAGGCTGCACAACATTCTTCGGTTACCCGATAACCCCCCAAAACGAAATCCCCGAATATATGTCACGAAAAATGGAAGCCGCAGGCGGTGTATTCATCCAAGCTGAATCGGAAGTTGGAGCCATAAACATGGTATATGGCGCGGCAGCGGCAGGCGTACGCACCATGACCACATCATCTTCGCCGGGTATCGCGCTTAAGCAAGAAGGCATTTCTTATCTATGCGGCGCAAATCTGCCATGTGTAATAGTAAATGTAGCCCGCTGCGGCCCCGGCCTTGGCGGCATTCTGCCCGCCCAAAGCGATTATTTCCAAGCCACCCGCGGCGGCGGCAACGGTGACTATTATACCCCGGTATATGCCCCTGCCACTGTGCAAGAGGCATGGGACATGGTGTTTAAATCTTTCGACATTGCGGATAAATACCGTACACCGGTGCAAATACTCTTAGACGGGATGCTGGGGCAAATGATGGAGCCAGTGGAAACCAAGGTTCACCCGCGCCTAAATATAGACAAACCTTGGGCCACAAACGGCAATGCAGACAAACGCCCAAGAAACACAATAACATCTTTAAGCCTGTTCGGTGAAGTGCTTGAAGCCATGAATATTGAGCGATTTAAAGTCTACGAAGAAATCACAAAGAACGAAACCGAAGTTGAAAGCACTGTAAAAGATGGCGACACCGTGGCGATAGTAGCTTACGGCGCACCATCGCGCATAGTGCGTAACGCCATTGACGAACTGCATGCAGAAGGCATAAACGCCGGGCTAATCCGCCCCATAACCCTATGGCCATTCCCATACACCATATTCCATAGCCTCCCCTCCTCCATAAAACATGTACTGGTAGCGGAGCTTTCTATGGGGCAGATGGTGGAGGACGTGCGGCTTGGTGTAAACGGCAAGTACCCTGTACATTTCTATGGCCGCACAGGCGGCGTAGTATTCGAACCGGGCGAAATTGCCAATAAGGTACGTGAAATAATGGGGCAGAGGCAGCCATCGGAAGCCCCTGCTGAAAAAGGCCAAAAACAAACGCTTGATTACAGCGTAAGGGGGGGAATCTAAGTGGCGAAAATCATATACGAAAAAAGCAGAGGGCTTACCGATACCCCACTGACATACTGCCCCGGCTGTTCTCACGGCACAATTAATAAACTGATTGCCGAAGTACTTGTGGAACTGGATGTATTAGAAAAATCCATTGCCATTGCCCCGGTGGGTTGCTCTGTATTAGCATATGAGTTTTTTAATTGCGATGCTATCCAAGCTGCACATGGCCGTGCACCCGCAGTAGCTACAGGCATAAAGCGGGCTGTACCCGATAAAGTAGTATTCACCTATCAAGGTGACGGGGACTTGGCCTCAATAGGCACTGCGGAAATCATCCACGCAGCCCATCGCGGAGAAAATATAACGGTTGTATTCGTAAATAACGCTATCTATGGCATGACCGGTGGCCAAATGGCCCCAACAACACTGGTTGACCAAAAAACCAGTACCAGCCCCTATGGCAGGGCCGAAGCAACCACCGGCAAGCCTATATTGGTTAGCGAAATGATGGCGACAATCCCCAGCGCCACATATATCGAAAGAGTAAGTGTCCACGATGTACCCCATATCACAAAAACCAAACGCGCAATAAAAAAAGCCTTCGAAAACCAGATTAACGGCAAAGGCTTTTCTATGGTAGAAGTGTTGGCGGGCTGCCCTGTGGGCTGGAACCTGTCCCCGGTGGATTCTATGAAGTTTATCGCGGACACAATGGTTCCGTACTTTCCGCTGGGGCTGTTTAAAGACGAGGGGGTGGCAGTATGACCAGAATGGTATTTTCGGGATTTGGCGGCCAAGGCGTGCTTGTGCTTGGCGAAATCGTGGCAACGATAGCCATGCATAAAGGCAAGGAAGTTACGTGGATGCCGTCTTATGGGCCGGAGATGCGTGGGGGTACAGCCAACTGTTCTGTTATTGTGTCTGAAACGGTTATAGGCAGCCCTATTGTGCAATCGGATATTGATATCTTATGTGCCATGAACGGCGCGTCGGTAAACAAATTCTTGCCGCGGGTTAAACCCGGTGGGCTGGTGCTGGTTAACTCCACAATCGTAACGGAGAAAATCGCCCGCGATGATGTTGAAGTGATTGAGATTGACGCTACCAATATAGCCGGGCAGGTTGGTAACTTGCGCGTGGCTAACATGGTTATGCTAGCCGGGTTTTTGAAGAAGACCGATTTATTTACACTTGAAGATATCACCAAAGTACTGAAACAGCGCTTTGCCGGGGCCAGAAGTCAGGATTTGATTCCGCTTAATATCCGGGCTATTGAGATTGGGATGGGCGGGTAGCAATAACAAAAGTGTGGCGTTGTTGCGCAGCTTTAACACATAGAATTAGATTAGTGTGTAATAAAAAGGATGCCCGTGTGTGGCATCTTTTTTGTGGTATTATGATATATATGCTTCATTTACTAAAGTAGACAATGGCATAATACTATACAGTCCAATGAATGTAAATTAGAGCTTTCTGTCCTGCTGGCATTGCAAAATTATGGACAATAACGTTTTATATCCGACCATGCAACGCGAGGGCGATTCAGGGGACTGGGGCTACGCCATCAGCAAGCGAGCAGGGTGGACTTCACCCTGCCTTGCTTGCCACATTAATCAGCACATTATTGTATAAAATGCTTATTCGGTACGTCAATATTTTTTCATGTCAATTATCTCGTATATTCTCAAAAACAAAATCGAGGTTGTCACTATACCCATGATGACTTGTAAAAATATATTGAGCTTGAATAGTCGCAATCTTTGATATGCTTTCTCTTGCTTGATTACTGTCCATATCAAAAAGATGAACCATACTAGCGGCTCTACCATTTCTCCGTATAGACATGGTATCACCTGTGAACAAGTATCTTTCATTAACCAGAAAACACATACTACCTGGCGTATGCCCTGAAGTTAGAATGCCTTGTATCAAAACACCATCAATTTCGATTTTTTCATTATGAGTTAATGTTAGGTATTCATAAGGAAAAACAGGATTGTTGACATCAAAGCCCATGAGCCTTGAAAGAAGTAAAAACCGACCATTTGCACGATTTGTTGTTCCATCAATCATTTGTACTTCATATTCAGATAAGTACAGCACTGCATTTGGGAACAATGAAATTGCTGCAATATGGTCGCTATCGCCATGTGTTAGAAAAATCGCAACAATATCTTGCGGTGAAATCCCTAACTTATAAAGCCCTTCTTCCGCTTGCGTCTTATCATCCCCTGCATCAATCGCTATATAACCGCTATCACCTCTTATAAGAAAAAAGTTGGCTGTGCCAGTTTGAACAGCGTGTACATTTTGAGTAATCGCTCCTGTCGCAAGTGGGTCAATATGTGTAGCGTCTAATAGCGTTCTTCCAAATAAAGCGACAAGCAACAATACTATAACAAGAAATGCTGATAGCACTATTTTCCCCCAACGTGGTATTTTTTTCATTAACTTCGCTCCCAATATAAACTCGGTACGTTAGATGTATCCTCATCTTACTTACTGTAAATGCTTATTAAGGACAGTTGCCACGCCCAGAATCATTCCAACGATTAGCGGTAGCAATCATTTCTATGATGAAACTTGTTTTTCCTTGATGGTAGCTACGATAATCGTCCTTGTATTTTTCGGCTAACTCCATTTTTAATGCCTCGTATTTAGATGCGGCGTTAGGAAAGGTGTTCATATAATCACGGAAATTAACTAAATTATTCCACTCTTGGCTATCTTTCTTTTTTATCTTGATGTAGTGAGTTAATACCTTCATATTTTTCTCGCCCGGCACATATTCACCGCACTGGTAAACCGGTTGCTTTTCGTCTTTTCCTTCCCAGCCGATAAATATAAATCCATTTTGCTCCATAATGGGTGACAATTCCAAGACCTTTTCAAAACTGCTTACAGATACAGCTATATCAATTACCGGCTTTGCTTTGATATTGTGTATTGATGTGCTACCAACGTGCTGGATGTCATTTGCAACAGTGCCTAAAATATTCCAAAGTTGTTTTATGATTTCATCCGCATATATTTTCCATTCGGAGGTGTGCATAGAAAGTTCTGCCATCCCATGCTTTAATCCTAATCCCATTTAGTATCGCCCCTACACACATTATATAAATTTTCTACGACAATTAATGAAATTCATTTTAGCATATATTGTGAAAAAACTGAAAATATATTTAGACACATCCGTAATTAGTCATTTATTCGCTGATGATACGCCCGATAAAATGGAAGATACAAGCAGATTTTGGGCAAATATAATTGATGAAAATATGATGTATTTATTTCGCTTGTGGTAATCAACGAATTGAGAAAATGTTCAGAACCCAGACAAGGTATGATGTTTGAAAAGTTGGGACAGATAAAGTTTCAAATTTTAAGAGAAACAGACGAAATCTTTGCATTGGCAGATGAGTGCATTAAAGGAACTGTGCTTAATGTAAAAAGTCGTGATGAAAATTCCTTGCGTCATTTTAATATGTCTAATGAAAAAATCTCAAAAGAACATATTGATGCTGTAGAATGGTTTATTTCAAGACTTGGAAAACATGTTGAAATTGTTAGCAACGCAAAATCCGAATAATCCAGAAGGGCGCACTTATGTGCCACCTCGAACGTGGTATGTGCGTAAAATTGCATAAACATTAAGTACGCAGGAGTGTAATTGAAATGCTATTTTATCATGCTAGCAATATCGAAGGGTTGAGGGAAATACTTCCGTTGTCGGAATCTAAAAATAAAGAAGACAAAGATAAAGTCGCATATTTTACCACTGTGAGATTATGCGCGCCTTCCTACCTGCGCGACATGGAAGTTAATCATGTGACTATCGGAATAGGCGATGACAATGAACCAGAATGCCTCGAGTTCTTTCCAGACCAACTTAGAATAATGTATCAAGGTAGAAGTGGTTATTTATATACATGCGAAAACAATGGCATTAATAGCGTTATCTCCACCCTTTACAGTATGCGTCTTATGATTTTCCTATGCCAGAATTCTACGTTATACGTTTTTCTACATAGAAAAGGCGCTTGGCACGCGATACCAAGCGTTTTTTTACTGGATGTTTATAAAATGAAAATGTATTGTCCTCATCGCTATTGATTGAAGGAAATGCTTAATTGGCAAAGCTAAGAATATCGTTTTTTCTTATGTCTATTAGCTTTTTCAAACACTCTAAACTATCCCCATTGGGATTTATGAGCATGAGGGAAGAAGTACAACAATTTTCAAATTCTTTGCCAAAAATAGTAGCGCGTCTACCCGGAGCGCAATCACTACCACAGTTTCCACAAGTACATATATTTTCCCAAGCGATTTTTTTGGATTGCTCATCAATCACTGTGTCACTATAATCAACAGCAGAAGCAGACCAAGCTAACCAATTTGGTTCACCCTGAAAACCACCAATCCTAAAATGGAATACGGTTTCGCCTTTATACTTCGCTTTCCAGCACCAGTCCTCGTCTTCAAGCGACACATCTTCACCTAAATAGTTGATAAATTCTAATGCGTTTTTTTGCGCTTCGTCCGAGAGTTTCGCATGAATCATGTCTTCGATTTTTCTTGCAGCCATTATTTATCCTCCTTGTGTCTAATACGAATTATGCTCATACAAAGACTTACTGTTACGATGATTATAGTATGGGCATCAAAAATGGTACAATGAGGTGAATTTCTACCTTCTCAAGCAGATTTATTTTCGTAAGCCATAAGCCCCTTGACGAACATTCAACCATCTTAATTTTCGTAGATGTTACAAAAGCACATATCAAATAGAAACAAAAAATCTCTATTGACTTTAACGTCGCGTCAACGGATATCCTTTGATTAAAGGAGGGCCAGTCATGGAACTACAAACTATCAGTCAAGTGTCAAAGCAATTCGGCATCTCAACCCGGACGCTACGGTATTATGAACAAATTGGCTTAATTGATCCAGTCAGGAAGGAGGACTCAAACTACCGCAGTTATAAAGATGAAACGCTTTTACGCTTACGCCAAATCATCGTTCTTCGCAAGCTTAGGATACCGCTAAAGCAGATTACGGAGATTATACACAGCAACGATGTTACAGTAGCCATCGAAGCATTCGAGCGAAACCTTGCCGATATAGAGGATGAAATAACAGCTTTATCCACTATACGCAACGTAGTTAAAGCTTTTATTAGGCAGCTAAACTTAGACAAAACTAAGCTTGCACTGCTTGATGATGACAGCCTGCTGGAAGTTGTAGATGCCTTGACTGTCTCCAAGATCAATTTCAAGGAGGACAAGTCAATGGATGACTTAAACAAAGCAAATGAGCGGTTGGGGAAAATAACAGACAGGGATATAAGGATTATACTCCTTCCCCCTTCTGCTGTAGCAAGTGCGCTAGGCACAGGAGAGAACGCTGAACATGATGCAGATGTTATCATGGGCAAATTCAAAGATGATGTTTTATCAAAAACTAACCCCAGCACAAGATTCTTTGGATTCAACAACCCAGTGTTCACGCAAAGCGGTGAGTTTGTTAAACATCAATATGAAGTATGGGCAGCCATACCGGATGATATGCCAGTCCCAGCGCCTTTAATTAAAAAGCAGTTTAAAGGCGGCTTGTATATCGCCTATACCAGCAAGCCTGTAAGTTTTGATGACTGGAAACGGTTAAAGGAGTGGCTGGATAACAATGACGATTTCGCATACGACAACAGCAGAGCATACCGGGATGATAAGCTTGAGGAACATATGCCCGGACACTCTGGCTGGGGCTGCCTAGAAGAACATTTTAACTCATACAACATATATGGGTTAGCAGACAAAAGACATATTATAACGCACATTGACTTCTTAACCCCTGTCAAAGAAAAATTGAAATAAAACCAGATAAAAGTATTTTGGCATCACCTTGGTTCACTTATACAGCAAAACAACAAAAAGCCGCTTCCTATAATATCTCATTTATAGGTGCGGCTTTTCTTCAAGCCTACGGCATAATATGCTACAATGCTATAGCCGTTCCGTTTCGCTTCATCTGGACGGTTTTCAACAGGAACGACTGTATAAACCGCACTTGAATCATAATACATATGTAAAAGGAGTAAGACATGAAAATATTTGCATCAGACTATGACGGCACATTTATAAGAAGCAACCCCATGCCGGGAGAAATGGAAGAGAACATACGACAGGTTGCCCTTTGGCGCAAAGCTGGTAACCTCTTTTTATTTGCTACAGGGCGAGATGTACGCGGCTTGCGTGAGTATTTGCCTGAGGGACTGGGCTATGATTATATTGTGGGCTTAAACGGTGGAGCTGTTGCTGCATATGATGGCGAGATAATTTTAGATGAAATCATTCCCCTACATGTAGCAAGTGAAATAAAAGCCGTGATTAACGAAAAAAATATCCACAAGCTATATATAGACAATGAAACCAAAAATGGCACCGGTAAAATTACCTTTGTAATGGATACAACAGACAAGGCCCTTGAAATGGCGGATTTGTTCACAACTAGATTCAAGGGCATGGTAAGCGTTTTCGCCAATGAAATTTGTGTAGATATTGTAGCCCACGGGGTATCAAAAGCTACCGGCATTGATTGCATTGCCAGAAGGCACAACATAGCTGCCAGTGATATCTTTTGTATGGGGGATAGCCATAATGATATACCGATGCTAAGCGCCTATAATGGCTTTACTTTGCCTAAAGTTGACACTGCTGTGAATGCTGCGGCAATAAAAATATATAATAGCGTTGGTGAGGCACTACGGGAACTATAAGGGCGCAACGGCCACTAAGAAAAACGGCCATAAATGTGTATTATCCCGATTCTAACCGCAACATTTATGGCCGGACATGACGTTTTAAAGTAATTATATTGTACAAATTAGCGCTTGGCATTGCGTCCCAGTGCTTGTTTATGAACTTCCTTGTTTTGGTTAGGGTTTTGTACTTTTGTGCCGTCAGACTCGCTTATCCAATCTTTGGCGGTTTCAAGTGTGCCGGTTAAGCCGGTGCTTTCGTTTGATTTTTTATCTTTCTTACTCATGTTGTACCTCCCTCCTTAATTTATAATGCCATTAGTATTTATGTAAGCATGAGGATTTATACATGCAAAGGACACAAAACGGCGCAAGCACGAACAACTTACAAAGGATGTGATTTCATGAGCGCATACACAAGCGCAAAACAAACCTATGCCAACATAGGTGTTGACACGGAGTCAGTCATAGCCAGCCTAGATACCATCCCAATATCCATACACTGCTGGCAAGGCGACGATGTCCGTGGCTTCGAATCTAGCCCAGATGATAACCAAGGCCCGGAACCTCTTCAGGATTCCGCCATAACCGGCGGCATACAGGCTACAGGCAACTACCCCGGCCGTGC
>Ga0131853_10007988_pt1 | contig 19222 bp, 22 predicted proteins | sample TergutLab28metaG_FD_92764 | JGI IMG/M metagenome (GOLD analysis project Ga0131853, IMG submission 92764) | Labiotermes labralis P1 segment gut microbial communities from Petit-Saut dam, French Guiana - Lab288 P1 (version 2) (version 2) | ecosystem: Host-associated > Arthropoda: Insects >...
GCGATTTTTCGCCAATCTAGGAGGTGACGACGCCCGGGGTCCCCGCAAAGCCCGGTTTTGGCTTTGTGGGGTGGACTGAGCGTACCCGCAGTGGTACGCAAGGATGCTGTGTGCCGGTGGCACGCGTTTAGCATCCGAAGCGCCAGCTGTAAGCGGAGGAACCTACGACCGTCCCCACGAAGCCCGATTTTGGCTTCGTGGGGTGGAATTCGACCGCCAAGACGGCATTCCCATCCTATGAACACAGGTTCTAAGCTCGCTTGTCCTGTTCAATCAACAGTCGCACAGCTTCTACCGCTACGCGGATAGCGCGTGTGGTATCGTGTATTTCGGGGTTGTCCATGCCGGCGTTGGCGCGTTCCTGGTTCCAGACCACATTCAGCGCGCAGCCGGCCCTGGCGCCCAGTATTTGCGAAAGGATGTACAGCGTCGAGCTCTCCATTTCCGAAGCAAGCGTACCGGCCTTCTTCCACGCCTCCCACTTTTGCTCGAGGATGTGGCTGACGGGCATACGCGCGGGGCTGTGCTGACCGTAGAACGAATCCTTGCAGTGGACTATTCCGCAGTGCCAGCGCATTTCGAGGGCCTTGGCCGCCGTAATAAGCGCGTTGGTAATATCGATGTTGGAGACTGCCGGGAACTCGACCGGCACATACTCGTTAGGCGTACCGTCCATACGGATCGCGGCGTTGGCGATAACGACGTCTCCTCCGATCACATCCAGCGCGATTCCGCCGGTGGTACCTATACGGATAAAGTTGCGTACGCCCGTCATGAACAGCTCCTCCACGCCGATAGCGGTAGAAGGCCCGCCCATCCCCGTAGACATTACCATCACGGTCTCGCCGGATATTTCTCCAAGCCAGGTGGTGTACTCGCGCTGCCGGTGGTGGAAGCGCGGATTGTCAAGGTACGAGGCTATCTTTTCAACACGGCCGGGGTCGCCCGGCAGCAGCGCGTAGCGCGCGCCGTGAGTATCGTCAAAGCCTATGTGGTACAACGGTTTCATAATATGTTGCCCTCCTTTGGTGTTTTTTAGTAGATCTCTTGCGTAACTGGTAAACGTCAGATTTGCGAGGCGATTTTTCGCCAGGCAAGGAATCGACGACGACGCGAACCCGCAGTGGTTCGCTAGGGGGTGTCGACATGAGTTTTTTCGGAATGATATTGAGGCGAATTTTCGCCAATCGAGGAATAGGCGACGCCGCGTACTCTCAGCGGTACGCAAGGAGCCTATGACTAAGAGTGGCGGAAATTCGGCCAATATCATTTCGGAAAAATCTCGGGTCGACACCCCTTAGGAGGAGATGACGCAGCATGGCGGAAAATTGACCGCAAAGATGGCGTTTGCCAGTTACGCAAGAGGTCTAGTGAATACGCTTGGGAACAAACGATATGAAGTGTATCCACTATAAATTAGTCACATGTCAAAAGCGGAGCGCCAACCTTGCAGGCGCTCCACCAAGTAATTCATCAGAATTCATGCACAGCTCTCACGCGTCATTCCGAACTTGATCTGGAATCCTTGAAGTCTGTACGTAAACAGGATTTCGTGTCAAGCCCGCAACGACAAGTACGGGTATTTACGCAAGAGTCATGTTATTATTGACCTTCAGCTTGATTGCCTGAAAGGTTGCTTGTGTTTCTTGCGGATTGTTCCCACTCGTCGAAGCCGCGGCGCACCGCTTCAAGCGTGCGCTGGGAGATTTCCGGCAACCGGCCGCCCCAAGCTCTTTCAGCCGCCTCGAAGCCGCGCTCGACGCCCTGGCGCAAAACGGCGATGCGCGACGGGTCTCCGCCGGATATGGCGCGCGCGAAATCAAGTATGCGCTGGCTGGTCTGCTCTACGCCGAAATAACCGTCGTCGGCTATGTCCCGCTGAGCCTGAGCCACGACGTCCGGGTCTATTTCCATGCCGCCCTCAAGCGCGGCGCGAAGCTCGCCCATCGCGGTCTGGAATGTGCGCGCCTGGGTTCCAAACAGACGTTCCACCAAGTCCATCAACTGCTGCGAACGCTGGTTGGCCTCGTTGGTCAGTCTGGTCATTGTTTCACGGTCAGGGCGGAATTGATTGGCTTGCGTGCCGCCGCTCTGCTGGTATACGGCCGCCGGAGACAGACCGTTCTGCGCGGACTGCTGCACTCCGTTGCTCTGCTGATTCTGGCTGGATGCGTTAAGCAATTGGGACGCTTGGTTTGCGTTGTTATTTACTCCTGAGACTGACATGCTATCTCCTCCTTAAGAATATGTTGACCGGCTTCCCTGCGTAACTTGATAAAAGATAAATGTATATGATATTATGTCATTACCATATACTTTATCGGCATAATCGGCTTGGATGTTTATAGGGAGAATGAATTTTATGGAACAATATTTCGTTGTAAGAAATGTTTCTATAGAAGCAGGACGCGTCAGAATTTGCGTACCGCTTATGTCGTCGGATCTGGACGGACTTAGCCGGGCGCTCAGCGGTCTTAAAGCATCCGATTTCGACATTGTGGAGTGGCGCGCCGACTCGCTGGCCGGCGCGAAACTTAAAGACTACCGCTACGGACTGAGACATCTGCGCCTAAGCCTTGGCGAATCCGTTCCGATCCTGTTCACCTTGAGAACCCGCGCAGAAGGCGGAGGCTTCGCGGGTTCCCCCGAAGATTACGTGGCGGCTGCAATTAGTGTCGCGGCATCAGGCGCGGCCGACATGGTCGACATAGAACTCTCCGCCGGGGAATCGGCCGTGCGATCCGTGACAGACGCGGCGTCCGAAAGCGGTACGCGCGTCGTCGTCTCGCATCACAATTTTGAGCGCACATATACCGCCGGAGAAATAGCCGCCATTTACGAACGAATGTTTTCCCTGCGCGCGGATATCTCCAAAATAGCGCTGATGGCCGCGAATTTCGGCGACTGCCTTACGGCCATGCAAGCGGCGCGCGACGCATGCCTCGCTCACCCCGGCCGCGCAATAATAATGGTATCCATGGGAAGACACGGCCTGACGTCGCGTATTATGGCGCAAGAATTCGGATCAGTCGTTACATTCGGCTCGTCAGAGGCCTCCGGCCCGTCCGCTCCGGGGCAAATATCAGCGCGCGGCCTTCGCCTCGCGTTCGACATTCTTAAAAAATACACCGAATTTTGAAATTGTCATAAATTTGTTATTGATTTTTAATTATTATCGTGTAGAATAGAATGGAGGTATGGAAATGGCTTCATAAGCCGTCCCAACGCAGTACGACGCAGGGCTTGCCCGTAAGCTCGGACAAACCAGGCGTTCAATAATCACTCAGGGGGTATATCAATGAAAAAAGTGAGAAAACTAGTGGCGTTAACAATTGCCGCTTCTGTAACATTGTCGTCGGCAATGCCTGTATTCGCCGCGAATTCTCCCGGCAGATTCGCAACCGGAACGCCAATGGCTGTTCCTGTAACTCTTCCCGACGAAGTTCCGCAAGAAGAAGCGCCGGTAATCTTCCCGAATCTTGCGCACACCAGCCGCATATTCAGAGACAACCAGCAGGCGCACCGCGGTTATATCCCGGTTCTTAGCAACGCCGCCCCAGGTTCCGACTTTGAAAGACTTAACGACGAATTCCTCGCTAACGCGCAAAGAGCAAGCTGGGCCGCCACTGATTTCAGCGGCAGGACAGTAGGCACATTCGATGGTTTCTGGGCTGATTTCAGCGTTGTAAACTTGAGCCAGTTCGGCGGCGGCAGCGGTGTTGAAATCGGAGAATTCGACGAAGAGACCGCAAATCGTCTTAATCGTTTCGCCGTTGTTACCCAAACGCTCAGATTTGGCGGAGCAACACACCTGGTTAACCCCGAAAGAGTTCAAAATCAAGTTTTTGTCTACTTTATAGACAAGTCGACCAACCGTCAAGTCAGCGCCGATTTCGTTATAGCTTTCATACAAGAAATCATTGACGAACTCGAGGTCGCATTAGAAGACCTTGAAATCGAAGAGGCCGAAATCGTAGAAGACGCAGATGAAGTAGAAGAAGCTGAGGAAGCCGAAGACGCAGATGAAGCCGCTGAGGAAGCTGCCGAAGCGGTCGCTGTTCCCGCTGTAGAGACTCTTTTCCCGGTCTTACTAGCTGCAGAATACGGATTCGTTGTATCCTTTGACGAAGACGAAAATCTTGTTGCATTCCTTGATGGAGATGCACTTGTAGCCGTTTTCGTTGTAGGTGAGGACATCGCATTAGTGTTTGACGGCGAAGAAGTGGAAGAACTCCAGCTTTCCGAAGAAACTTACATTGACGCGGCAAGCGGCGAGATTTTTGCTCCCATAGACTTCTTCGCAGAAGCTCTTGGTATCGTAATCGAACTGGTTGAGGTTGAAGCCGAAGTTCCTGCGGAAGAGGAAGAGCTTGAAGAAGAGCTTGAAGAATAAACTTTTCTTACATAAAGCGTTATCCCAATTTGGGGATAACGCTTTTGTGTTGCTTCCTAAATATATAATAGTTACCGGCTTCTGCTAAATTATTGCCCTTACAGCTTCGACGATATTCGCCGCGGTAAGACCGTAGTGTTCCTGCAAGTATGGCTGCGGCCCTACGGAACCGAAGCGGTTAGATACGCCGACCTTTCGGAACTTAACCGGAACGCCGGCTTCAAGAAGCGCGTCTGCCACAGCGTCGCCCAAACCGCCGATTGTGTTGTGGTTTTCGGCGACAACGACGGCCCCTGTCTTGCGAGCCGATTCGATCACGATCTCACGGTCGATCGGCTTGATGGTAAACATATCGACCACGCGCAAGTTTATGCCTTCATTTTCTAAAAGAGCCGCCGCCGCCATAGCTTCTCCTACCATCAGCCCGCACGCTATCACGGCTGCGGAGCTGCCGTCGCGCAAAACTTGGCCGCGCCCTATAACAAACTCGTGGTCGTCGCTGTAAAGCGCAGGATAGCTCTTGCGCCCCCAGCGTACATATGTCAGACCCTGGCGTTCCTTGACCTGCCACATGAGACTTGTCAGCATGGCTCCGTCAGAGATTTCCATCACGGTGCTGTCCGGTATAGCGCGCATCAGGGCCATGTCCTCGAACGGCATATGAGTACCGCCGTTAAAGGCCGCTACAACGCCCGGATCCGACCCGAATATGCGCACGCTGTTGCCCGCGTAAGCCGCTGAAATGAACGCCTGGTCGTAACAGCGCCGCGTGGCAAATATTCCAAAGGTGTGTACACAAGGCTTCTTGCCTCCAGCCGAAAGTCCCGCGGCAACGCCCAACATGTTGGCCTCGGCAATGCCGCAGTTAATTGCCTGTCGTGGGTTGCGCTTCCAGAACCCCAGCGTACCGGCGGAGTTCATTACATCGGCATCCAGGTATACTACGTCCGCGTCAGACGCGGCTATAGCCTCCATGGTCTCGCCGAATATGTTCTTGTATACACGCTTTTCCGGCGTGCCGTCGTAGATAATGGCCATATTACGCGCCCTCCTTCGAGTTCAACAGAATTTCAAGAGCCTCTTCGCACTCGCGTACGGCGGAATCGCGCATTTCGCCTTCAAGCTGAATATGGTGGTTTAGCTCAATTTTCTCAATGATGCTGACCTTCGCGCCTTTCACCGTGTTCAGAACGATGCAGCTCGGCACGCCGCTTGCGGCATGAGCCGCGTTAACCGCCTGCAATATTACCGCCGCGTCACCGCCGTCAATTGTCTGGACATTCCAGCCAAACGCGGCGAACTTGGCCGCAATGTCGCCCATGTCCATTACTTCCTTGGTCGTACCGTCAAGCTGCTTGCCATTGTTGTCAATAAACATAGTCAGGTTGTCGAGCTTTTGCTGCCGTGCGAAGAGCGCTCCCTCCCAGACCTGCCCCTCGTTGCACTCGCCGTCGCCCACTACCAGGTACGTGCGCGCTCCGTGGCCGTCCATCCTTTGAGCCAGCGCCAGCCCGATAGCCGTCGAGACGCCTTGGCCAAGCGAACCCGTGGTCATGTCGATCCCAGGTGTCAGACGCATGTCGCAGTGACTTGGCAGCCGCGTTCCTGGCTGGTTAAGCGTCGCGAGCCACTCCATCGGAAAATATCCTAATATCGCCAAAGCCGAATAAACCGCCGGGCCGGCGTGTCCCTTGCTCATGACAAGCTTGTCCCGTTTATCCCAGCCGGGGTTCGCCGGGTCGATGCGCATAAGGCCGCCGTATAGCACGGCAAGCGTATCAGCCACCGACAGCGCGCCGCCAAGATGCCCAAAACCCCGTACCCCTATCTGGCGGACGGTTTCCAGACGTATCCGCGCAGCAAATATTTCAATTTCGCGTATATTCATGTTATCACACTCCTTGCCGCATTATACCATAACACACAGCATTTCACAACTATAAGAGTTTGTCCTATCATGAACAAAGAAAAAGAGTTTTCTCTGTTCATACGTTTACCGTGAGTTGGTAATGCCGAAAACTTGACATTTTTCACTCGCAATACTATACTATTACAATAATAGACCACAAATACTTCCGGGGGTACATATGCAGACAAAGTACATTTTCATAACGGGCGGAGTGGCTTCAGGGCTTGGCAAGGGCGTCACGGCGGCTTCGCTCGGCAGACTCTTGAAGGCGCGCGGCTACGGCGTCACAATTTCCAAGTTTGACCCGTATATAAACATTGACCCGGGCACGATGAGCCCATACCAGCACGGCGAAGTGTTCGTAACGGAGGACGGGGGTCAGACCGATCTTGACATAGGACACTACGAGCGCTTTATCGACGAAAATCTGAGCCAGTTCTCGAACACGACCGCGGGAAAGATATACTGGTCGGTGCTGACGCAGGAGCGCGACGGCGGCTACGACGGCAAGACCGTGCAAGTCATACCGCACATCACCGACAATATTAAGAATCGTATTTACGACACAGGCAGGACGTCCGGCGCGCAGATCGTAATAACCGAGGTGGGCGGAACTGTCGGCGACATAGAAGGGCTTCCGTTCCTGGAGGCTATCCGCCAGGTACGGCACGAAGTCGGCCAGACGAATGTTCTGTACGTTCACGTCCCTCTCATACCTCGCCTGTCCCGCTCCGACGAAATGAAGACCAAGCCGGCTCAGCACTCCGTAAAGGAATTGCTCTCTCTTGGCATCCAACCCGACATAATTGTCTGCCGTACCGAGAAGCCCCTTTCCGAGGACATGCGTGACAAGCTGGCGCTGTTTTGCAACGTCAAGCGCGAGTGCGTCATCCAGAATATAGATTGCGAACTGATTTACGAGTTGCCTCTGCTGTTCGAGAAGGAGGGCTTCGCCCAAATCGCGTGCTCCAAGCTGGGTCTTGAGGCCGGAGCCGCCGACCTGTCCGACTGGGAAGGTATCGCAGCGCGCTGGCGCAATCTTCACAAGACGGTTAACATCGCCCTTGTGGGCAAGTACGTAGAACTGCACGACGCGTATCTTTCCGTGACCGAAGCGCTGCGCCACGCAGGGCTCGGCATCGGAGCGCACGTAAAAATTGACTGGATCGACGCCGAGGCGCTTAACTCCGAAAATGTCGCGGCAACACTGGCCGACACTCACGGCATAATAGTGCCGGGCGGCTTTGGCGAACGCGGCGTGGCCGGCATGATCGCCGCCGTTGGATACGCGCGGGCAAACGCCATACCTACCCTGGGCATCTGTCTGGGAATGCAGTGCATGTTGATCGAATTCGCCCGCCAAGCGGCCGGACTGCAGGGCGCAAGCAGCTCCGAACTGGACACCGAGGCTCATATTCGCCTGTTTTGCGAAATACCCGAAGACGCCGGCAGATCCATCGCCGGAGGCGCAATGCGATTGGGCGCTCAACCCATAATACTGGAAGAAGGAAGCTTGGCCGCGCAAATCTATGGCGGGCGCTCCATATCAGAACGCCACCGACACAAGTACATGTTTGAAATTGCTTTCCGCGCGCAACTGGAAGCGGTCGGCATGGTGTTTTCCGGAATATCGGCCGACGGCGTAATCGTCGAGATGATCGAACTTCCCCGCGGCGCGCATCCGTTCTTCGTCGGCGTCCAATTTCACCCAGAGTTCAAGTCGCGCCCGAACAGACCGCACCCGCTGTTTAGCGAATTCATAAGAACAAGCTGCAAATAAGAACCTGTATTCAGTACCCGAAATGCTGGATTGGCGAGCCTGGTTTTTCGCCAATCTAGGATGCTGTGTGCCGGTGGCACACGTTTAGCATCCGAAGCGCCAGCGTAGGAGGAGGAAGCGACGCCCGGGGTCCCCATAAAGCCCGGTTTTGGCTTTATGGGGTGGACTGTGGCGAAAAACCAGCCGCCAAGACGGCTTTTCGGCGTACTGAATACAGGTTCTAAGATTAAGGAGGATTTTATGCCAGCCATAAAGACTTTTTTAAAGCGCGTTGTGCCGCTTCCGGCAAGGTGGTCGGTGAGATTTAACCAGGACTTGATATCAGAATTGTCCTTGCTTAATAAACGCCTTGACAATATTGAAAATCGTTTTGTGGAATTACGGAATCAGGCAGCCTCCCCTCCCGAGCCCGTAGCTTCACAAATATCAAGATTTTGCATTTCGTGCCGCAAAGAGCAGCAAACATTTTTGCCATATTGAGATCCTCCAAGAAAAAATGCGCAATGTCCATCATGCCGCTCTTTAGAGCGTCACCGAGCTTTATGGCGCTACCTTGAAAATTTTTCAAGCCTGCTCTGTGAAGAATCTAATATCGTTAAAGTGCTTCATTTTGCTCCCGAGAAGGTTATTTACGATAAGTTCTCAAGCTTGTCAAATGTGGACTACTATCCGGTTGATATCAACCCCTCGGCTAAACATTTGGCAGGCTTAAAAATACGTGACGCTGTAGACATCCAGCATATTCAGTATCCAGACGGTATGTTCGACGCAGTTATATGCAGCCATATACTTGAGCACATCCCAGATGACCTTAAAGCTATGCGGGAACTGAGAAGAGTGCTGAAAAAAGGCAGTTTCGCATATATCATGTGCCCGATTGGGAATTTTGACACAACACGTGAGAACCCGGAACACAATACGCCGGAATTACGCAAAGAGCACTATGGCCAAAGTGACCACGTAAGACATTATGGAAGGGATTTCTCACAAAGATTGACAGATTCAGGATTCTCCGTAGAGATAATAGAGCCGAACAAGGTCTTGGCGAATCAGGAACTTCACTGGTATGGTCTAAGCAGGTCAGAAATAATTTTCAAATGTAAAGAACCTGAAGCTATCAAAGATTAATTGCTAAGAACCTGTGTTCAATACCCGAAATGCTGGCTGGAAGCGGCGATTTTTCGCCAATCTAGGAAGGGGCGACGCCGCGTACCCAAGCGGTACGCAAGGAGCGACTGACGACGAGTGGCGGAAAATTGACCTTCCAGACGGCGTTGAGCGATATTTAACACAGGTTCTAAGTTGCATGCAGCATAAATCGGAGGAATAATATGACCAAGATAATTTTAAACGGCTATTCTGGAAAGATGGGTCAGACCATTCGCAGGATGTGCGATGGAAGCAGCGAATTCGAGGTCGTTGCGGGAATCGCCAAGCACCTTGAAGCCGCAGCCTTTCCCGTGTTCTCCTCACCGGCCGAGTGCGGCGTGGCGGGCGACGTAATTATCGACTTCTCGAACGCGAGCGCCGTCGAGCCGCTACTTCAATTCGCGCTGGATACGAAAACCTCCGTCGTCATCTGCACAACGGGCTTATCCGAAGAAGCCGGGGCGGCTATCATCAGCGCGTCTAAGGAAATCGCGGTATTTCGCTCGGCAAATATGTCCCTTGGCGTAAACTTGCTGGCGCAGCTCGTGAGAAAGGCTGCCGACGTTCTCTACAACACAGACTTTGACATTGAAATACTTGAAAAACACCACAACCTCAAGATCGACGCGCCGTCAGGCACGGCGTTGCTGCTTGCCGACGCCATAAACGCGCAGCTCGGCGGCAGTCTTACATATACATACGACAGAAGCTCCTCAAGGCAGCGACGCGAACACAATGAGCTCGGCATACACGCCGTCCGCGGGGGCACAATCGTAGGCGAACACAGCGTTATCTTCGCCGGCGAAGACGAAGTGCTCGAGTTCACGCACATCGCGCAGAGCAAGGCCGTATTCGCGCAGGGCGCACTCAAGGCCGCCGCGTTCCTCAAGGGCAAACCGGCCGGACTCTATGACATGACACATGTATTAGCCGGAATAATTTGAATATAGTTGAATATGGCATACATGGAGGACATCACATGGTAAGTAATTACAACGAGGCTCTGCACATCAACGACATTATTTCGACGGAAAGGCTGATACTCCGGCAGTTTAAAGGATCAGACGCGCCAGACATCCTTGAATACGGCAGCGATCCCAAATCGCTGGAATACTTGGTTTGGGACGGCGTACATACCCTCGACGCGGCAAAAGCCGCCATATATGACTATTACTTGTCGAAGCCGGGTATCTTCGCCATAGAACTAAAGGCCGAGCAAAAATGTATCGGCACTATAGATCTCAGGCTGGAGCCGGAGCATGATAAAGCCGGCTTCGGCTACGTGCTCAACCGAAAGTACTGGGGAAACGGATATATGACGGAAGCGCTATCCGCGATACTGACGCTGTGCTTTGAGAAGCTGGAGCTCAACCGTATCGAAGCGAACCATTATGTGGGTAACGATAGCTCGGGGCGTGTTATGGAAAAAGCCCGAATGACGCGCGAGTGCGTGGCAAAGCAGCAAGTAAGGGTCAAGGGAGTCTTTCACGACGTGGTACATTACGGTATAATCCGGGAAGAATGGTATTCAAGATAAATTGTATCAGATTAGATTTCAGGGGGAACTCGTATGTTGAGTTTGTGGATTGTGTATTTGATGTTGATAGCTCTGGGCAGCTGGTTTGCGATCGACAGTCCTATTTATACAGCCATTTATTCATATTTCTTGCTGTTTGTGCTTATAGTTTCGTTCTTTACATTGCTGTTGTACCGAATTTACCGGTCGGAAGACGCCAGGTTCATATGGTACATGGTGTTTGGGATCATTGTATTGGGCCAGTTTGGGCTGCTTATGGACGTGAACGCGAACAGTCCGTATTTTGCGGCGTTTCTGACAATCGTGATACCGGGCGTATTCGTGAAAACAATATTTTCAAGAATTGAAGCAAAAAGAAAAGCCGTCGTCTTTGTAATAGCGTTCGCGCTGATGGCGGCTACCAGGCTGACATACCTGCTTGTGCACATGTGGCAGAACATACACTTTATCGACGATTATGCGGGCTGGCTGCTAAGCGCTGTAATGCTTAACGGCGGAGTGGCGTTCTTTGTAAGCTTAGGCCGATTAAGCGGCGCCGTCTCAATGCTGTCCGCCGCGATAGAAGTTCAGAGCTGGGAAGCTATTGCGCTTGCGGCTTCGTCTGTGTCGATGGAAGCGGTTACGCTGTCGCTGCCGATAGCGGCCATAGTATTTGCAGGGATATGGGGCGTCAAGCAGCATAGGCGGAAAGTGACTGTCAAGCAGGATAACGACGAACAGGAGCGCCAAAAACTAGAGCGTATCGTAAAGGATAAGGAAGAACAGGAGCGCGCCGAGCAGGAGCGTATTGAAAAGGCCAAGCGCATGATAAAATCCGCCAAGTCCGGGGATACACATGCTCAGTATGAACTTGGAATGCTGCACCTGGACGCAAATAACTACGACCAGGCCGTACCTCTCCTGCAGGCGGCCGCGGACAAAGGCGACACAAAAAGCCAGTACGAGCTGGGCCAGCTATACTGCAAGGGGGCCGAAGGCTTCAAACCGGACATCGCAAAGACATACGTCTTGCTGGAGAAAGCGGCCGAAGCCGACCACGTGGAGGCGCAGTTCCTTCTTGGCGCGATGTATTTCGTAGCCGCCGGAATCGACGAGCCCGACTATACGCAGGCCGCACTGTGGTGGAGCAAGGCCGCCGCCAACGACCACGTCGAGGCCACGGGAAGACTGGCGAATCTGCACACCATGAGCGACGAATTTCCTGAGGCCGACGGACATCTTGCCATCAAGCTGTTCAAGAAGCTGGCCAACGAAAAGAGCCTGCCCATGCAGGAGCTTCCCATAAACATAATATACTACAACCCCGCCGCGCAGGAAGAGACGGCGAAACCCGCCGACAGGGCCACAAAACGAGCCCGGGCGGACGAAATAAAGGCCGAATTGTACTGGCTTGGCAAGGGCATCAAGGAGATGGAAAAATTCCTGGAAGACTTCGCAGACGACTGGGACTGGCGCAACGAAGAAACACAAAAAAAGCTTCATGACGACCGCGCTAAGGTCGAAGAGCTAAAATTCGAGCTAGAGCAGCTTACCAAAAGGAAAATTGTGTGAACAGCATCAAGTTTAAACTAATCCCGATATTACTGGCGCTTGTGTTTATCGTAATGCTGGTAAGCGGCACTTTAATGCTGACCTACCTTCATTCCGAGGAAGTCGCGCGCGCTCAGGACAACCTGCGCGCCGCCGCCGCCATGATTAACAGCGAGATACTACAGCAGGGCGACCCTCAGCTTATGTCCGACCTGGGCCTGGGATTCCTGGACGCCGGAGACATAAAGGGCTATATCCTGAACGACATGGGCGTTGTGCAGTGGGCCAGCGACCAGTCCGAGGAAATCAGCCATTTTTTCAGTTCGGCCGTACTGTCGGCGATAACGGGCCAGGCTCAATTCGCGAACGTCAGCGAACCGGATTTTTCCGGTCAGTTCCGCGGCTGGATAACCTACGCCATGCCCGTTTCCCGCATTATCGACGGAATTGAAGCCACATATGTAATCTATACCCGCACATTGTCACAGCCCATCGACGAGCGCCTGACGGAGATCGCGCTTATATTCGCGTTCACCGTATTCGTCGCGCTAGGCCTTGCCTGTGTGCTTGGCTTTATTTTCGCGGGGACGCTTACGCGTCCTATTGTTATGCTGGCCAAAATCGCGAACAAAATGGCGGCAGGCGACCTCGACCAGACAATCCAGGTAAGCTCCCGCGACGAGATAGGCCAGCTTACCGACAACTTCAACCACATGGCCCGTGAGCTCGGCAAGTCCATTACAATCATGGCGGACGAGAAGAACAAAATGGAGACAATCCTCAATAACATGTCCGAGGGAATCCTTGCCTACGACGTAGGCGGGCGTCTTATACACTGTAATGAGGCGTCGGCCCTGCTGCTTGGCATCGACGATATCGGAGCCGTACACTTCTCAGACATGCTGGGCAAGCTTGGCAAGGACGCCCGCAGCGTATCCCAGTTGACCGACGAAGACGTATCGGACACAATCGTAGAGATCGACGACCGTTACATTCACACCAGCTATCGCGCCTATACCACCTTTGCCGGTCAAATCGGGGGCATCGTAATAGTACTGGCCGACATAACCAAGCAGCAGATGCTTGACGACTTGCGTAAGGAGTTCGTGGCCAACGTTTCCCACGAGATACGCACACCGCTGACCACGATAAAGGGCTACTCCGAGACGCTGCTTGACGGCGCTTTGGACGACCGCGAGGTGGCCACCGAATTCCTGAGCATTATTAACTCCGAAGCAGACCGAATGACTCTTCTGGCCAAGGATCTGCTGGAGTTGTCCTCTTTCGACAACAAGCAGATGAAGCTCAACTTCGAGGACGTGAACCTTTACGACATCATTGCCAGGTGCATCCGCCAAACCGCTGTGGCCGCCGACCAGAAACACCAGACGATAAGCTTTGACGAATGCGGCGGAGACTTCACAATGCGCGCCGATCCCGACCGCATCAATCAGGTGCTCACCAACATACTCTCCAACGCCGTTAAATACAGCCCCGAGGGTTCGCTCATAACCCTTACCACCCGCCGCGTACCCGGCCTCTTCGAGATAGAGATATCCGACCAAGGTATGGGTATCCCCAAGGAAGACTTGCCGCGCATATTCGAGCGCTTCTACCGCGTAGACAAGGGGCGCAGCCGCGCGCTTGGCGGCACAGGGCTGGGCCTGTCTATCGCTAAAGAGATCGTGGAAGCTCACGGCGGCAAGATATCCGTCACAAGCGCCGTCGGCGAAGGAACCGCTATGAAGGTCAGCTTCCCCTCGCTCAACCAGCCGGAAAAGGAGCAATCTTTATGAATATTGAACTCAGCGCAGACCGCATAAGGGCGGATATCGAGGCTGTTTCCAGGTTTACGGCCACACCGGGCAAAGGTGCTACACGCCTCCCGTTTACGCCGGAGGCCAGGGGGGCCGTGGACTATATCAATGGCCAAAATGACAGGCTCATTCTACGATACGGTAATAAATAGGTGTAAATGCGTTAAAATCAAGCGTAAATCAAGGTTTATCTGGCATTGCCATGCGGGAAATTTCGGTATTGCAATCCCCCTGCCCAGCATGGTATAATGACTCTTTCACCTGTTGAAGTGACCACAGACTACACAATCGAAGGCTCGGAGTTGATTGTATTTTTTGGTGGGCGACGCAGCGTTTATACCCGCGTAGGAAACTAGAGGTTGTACGGATTTTTTTGAAGGGGTGTTTTTATAATGAAACAATGTTTGAAAGGAGCTATTATCGGGCTCATTTTATGCGCAACGCTTGTTTCAAGTGTTGCAGTGCTGGCGGATATTCCTATAACTGTTGAGGTCAACGGCTCTCGCGTGAATTTTGAGGGTCAACCGCCCGAGATTGTTGACGGAAGGACGCTTGTACCCGTCCGCGGCGTTTTCGAGCAATTGGGGTTCGACGTAGAATGGGACGGGGATGCGCGCCAAGTAAGGTTGGGGCGGCCATATGGCCCTGTGGGGACAGGTTGGCAGCAGGTGATTCTTACCATCGACAGTGTAGATTTTAGCGTTTACACTGAGATAGCCAGTGGTGCCTATCCCGAGCTTCGGGTCTACTCCCTTGAAGTACCCGCACAGATTGTCGGCGGGCGTACCATGTTGCCTATTCGCGCCGTATTGGAAAGCGTAGGATATTACCTGAATTGGGATGGTGCTACAAGGATAGTTTTAATAAGCTCAACACCGTTTGCCAATGTTGAAATGACTATGCAGGAAACCCCCACGCCGGAGGAAGCTCCCCCTGCGGTGGCAACCGGCGATGTTTTTGATGGCATTGTGGGTAGATGGTTTTTTATCCAGCCCGGTTCTGGCTCTGAAGATATGCTGAATGAAGTGGCCCGCGCCGGCACTTATGACGGATTGGGTGGAATGTCCGCAGGAATTTGGGGTGGCAATTACATGTCCGTAGAAATCCTTTCAAGGGAAAACGGCTATATTACCGTAAGAGGCACGCTTACGCAGTTTCACGCCAACCATAGAGAGGTGGAGACGCGGCATGAAATAAGAGAAGTAACGGTAGGATACATCCTTACACAAGATGGGCGTACGCTTGCAACTCGGCAAATACCCTTTGCTGCTTCCCCCACCCGCCCGCCGGGGGCGCACTTCGGTGCCGGACACATACGCATTTTCTTTACAGATGGCGGAATCGCAGGGCTTAGTGCTTCAGCAGGGCCATAGGCCGTGGCGTGAGGCTGCGGCACTTCCGCAAAAACACAAAACCCGCCCATATCGTGAAGCATGGGCGGGTTTTGATTGAAAATATGGGCTCTGCGCAACACAGAACCCTGGCGTTTTTTAATGTGAAAGATTGCGAACATGTGTTCAAGACGTATAGAAATATAAGATATCAGTAAACTAACTTTCTTCCTGTTTCTTGAAAAATTCGCTGACGCCAACTATCAGCAGAAAGCCGCCGAATATGCGGCGGAGCAATTCCGCTTCCAGCTTGAGCGCGATAAACGAACCTATAGCCGCGAATACCAGCCCCGCCAGAATCATCTTGAGCAGAAAGCCCCGAGCCACATCGCCGTTTCGCACGTGAACGACAAGGGCTATCGCCGCCGTGGGTATGAACACCAGAAGGTTGAGGCTCTGCGCGGCTTGCTGCTGTGTCCCGGCCAGAAGGGTCAGCGCCGGAATGAGCACGGTTCCGCCTCCCAGCCCCATTCCGCTTATTGTGCCGGATATCACTCCGATCAGTAAGTACAGACCAATCTCCATCATCCGAATATCATCCTTAACGAAGAAAAAATCAGCACAGCTCCAAGTATCTTTCCAAGATGACGCGGCTTTATCCGCCGCAAAAATCGGGCACCGACATAGCCTCCGGCCATACCGCCCAGCGCAAGCCAGACGGCCGTCTTCAACGATATTTCCGTCGAGCCCACATATATACACGCGCTCAGAACCGATAGCGGAAGCATCACGGCAAGAGCCGTGGCGTGAGCCCTGTGAGCGGGCAGTTCCACCGACCGCTTGAGAAACAAAAGCAGCACAAGCCCGCCTCCGGCTCCCAGCAAGCCGTTCAAAAATCCGGTTATCATTCCCGGTATATATACGCGGCGCATAATTCCACTCCTCATACGACAACAATTATAGTCATTACACTTTAAAAAGGTCTCAAAATTTTCTGGAAATCCCGCCCTACTGCCTGACGGGGTTCCACAAAATTTTGGCCTGAATTAAAGTGTAATGACTGTACAAGATAATATCCGCATTCACGCGGTTTTTATGCATGGGAGGCACTATGGACAAACATGATTTCAACCAATTCCGCCAAGTTGTGGACACTCTTCACGGCGAAGACGGCTGCCCCTGGGACAAGGAGCAGACCCTTACAAGCCTTGTGCCGCATTTTCGCAATGAAACACAGGAACTGCTGGACGCGATTGAAAGCGGCGACAGCGCGAATCTTTGCGAAGAGCTTGGCGACGTTCTGCTGCATATCGCAACAATGGCCAAACTGGCTGAAAAAGACGGTTCCTTTACCCTCGACGATGTTGTAGACGGCATAAGCCGCAAGATGATAAGGCGCCATCCTCATGTGTTTGGCGACCAGCGGGAGCTCGGTATGGAGGAAGTCCTAAAGCAATGGGATGAGATCAAGAAAGCGGAAAAGACAAGAGGCTTCTAGTTTGACAACTTTTTTGAAAGAAATGCCGAAATTGCTTGACAAACGGCACAGAAACGTTTATAAATAGATTTGAACATATGAAATCTATAACAATCCATACAAGGAGGAAGCAACGAATGAATAAGAACGAACTTATTACGGCCATGGCCGTCAAAGCCGGTATGAGCAAGAAGGACACTGAAAAGGTGCTGCGCGCCTTTGAAGAAGTTGTTGTAGAAGAACTGGTAAAGGGCGGCAAGGTTCAGCTTGTCGGCTTCGGTACATTCGACGTGGCGGAGCGTGCCGCACGCGAAGGCAGAAACCCTCAAACCGGCGCGGTTATGCCGATACCGGCTTCAAAAGCTCCAAGGTTCAAGGTCGGCAAGGCTCTGAAGGACGCCGTCAACAATAAGTAGCATGAGGCTTGACAAGTTCCTGAAAGTTTCGCGCCTAATCAAGCGCCGCACTATCGCAAACGAAGCCGCAGACGCAGGGCGCTGCTTCATAAATGGAAAGCAGGCCAAGCCGTCGGCTGAAGTTAAGATAGGCGACATTGTGGAAATCCGCTTCGGAAGCAGTGTCACCAAGGCCGAAGTCCTCTCGCTTGGCCAGACAGTTCGCAAGGAAGACGCCGCGGGAATGTACCGGAGCTTGCAAGAGGACTAGGCTATCCTTAGCTGCACGCGTATTAGTGTTCCATCCGGTTTAAAACCATAGTATCTTTGCGGGCAATTCTCCTCCATGCGTCGTCAGCGGCTTCTTGCGTACCACTGAGGGTACGCGGCGGCGCCGCTTCCTAGCCTGACGAAAAATTGCCGAGTAATTCTACTATGTTTTTAAAACCGGATGAACCGCTAGAGTTGCGCGTGCAGCTTTTATTTTCATGAAACGGAGCATATACATGAAGATACTACCTCCCAGCGCACATGTGCTGGACGACATAGGCCCGGACGACATACTGCGCCGTATAGAACGCGCCGGCCGTGTGTGCTACAAGTCGGAAGGCAAAGCTGGCCCGGGCACAGCGCCCAAGTTTGTGGCAAACCTGATAAAACGCGGACACGAATCGGTTATAGAGCACGAAAAGCTCAGCGTGCTGCTGATCTGCGACCGCGGAGTATCACACGAGATCGTGCGCCACAGGCTGGCAAGCTATTCCCAGGAATCTACGCGCTACTGCAACTACGCCGGCGACAATTTCGGCGGCGAGATCAGCTTCATAAAGCCATGCTTCTGGAACGAAGGCGACGCCGCCTACGAACTCTGGAAGGACGCGATGAGGCAGTGCGAGCGTACGTATTTCGCCATGATAGAAGGCGGCGCGAAGCCCGAACAGGCCCGTTCCGTGCTCCCCAACAGCCTCAAGACGGAGCTTGTGGCCACCATGAACATGCGCGCGTGGCGGCACTTCCTGAAACTGCGCACAGACACGGCCTCGCACCCTCAGATGCGCGAGCTTGCCGGACTGGTGCTGAGCGAGTTCCGCGCGCGCATACCCGTCCTGTTTGACGATATATCACCTCAAGCGGAGGGCTAAACTACCATGGACAGCGCCAAATGGCAAGCATTGGAGAACGAATGCGCGGCCTGCCGCAAATGCGGGCTGTCGCAAGAGCGCAGCAATGTGGTTTTCGGCGTTGGCAGCCGTCAGTCCAAGCTTATGCTGGTTGGCGAGGGGCCCGGCTATCACGAGGATATGCAAGGCGAACCATTCGTGGGCCCGGCAGGGCAGCTTCTGGACAAAATGCTGGCCTCCGTCGGCCTGCTCCGCAAAGACGTCTACATTGCCAACGTCGTCAAATGCCGCCCTCCAAACAACCGCGACCCTCAGCCCGCCGAAATGGAGGCGTGCCTACCGTACCTCCGCGCCCAGTACACCCTCTTACGCCCCGGCATAATCGTGTGCCTTGGCCGTATTTCCGCCGGCGCGCTGATTGACAAGGAGTTTCGCATCACCCGCGACCGCGGCAAGTGGTTTGAACGCAAGGGCGTCGCAATAACAGCCACATTTCATCCCGCCGCCCTTCTTCGCGACGATTCCAAGAAACGCCCCGCGTGGGAAGACTTCAAAGTCATAAAACGCCGGCTGGAGGAACTCAAAAACTAAGAACCTGTATTCAACCTCCGAAATGCTGGATTGACGAGGCAGTTTTTCGCCAACCCAGGAAGCGCCGCCGGGACGGCGAATTACAATAACAAGAGCAACAGTAAAAAACAAAGCACAAGATATCCCAAACGTGGTATAGTAGGAGCACCACACAACTACTAAAAACGGAGGGATACCTAGTGGCATACCGAC
>Ga0131853_10007990_pt1 | contig 19219 bp, 10 predicted proteins | sample TergutLab28metaG_FD_92764 | JGI IMG/M metagenome (GOLD analysis project Ga0131853, IMG submission 92764) | Labiotermes labralis P1 segment gut microbial communities from Petit-Saut dam, French Guiana - Lab288 P1 (version 2) (version 2) | ecosystem: Host-associated > Arthropoda: Insects >...
CCACTTTTCTCAGACCATTATCTCCGTAACCGTTCAACTTTGGATATAGGTGTTTTGGGTTATATCGGTATACCTTAACATAAGGAACACTCTCCCGAAGTCTGGCACATTCCTCCTGGGACATCCTGTATAACATCCGTCATGAGAAGATTAACGATAAAACGCAATATATAACATCCGTCATGAGAAGATTAACGATAAAACGCAATATATAACATCCGTCATGAGAAGATTAACGATAAAATGCAATATATAACATCCGTTAAGAGAAGATTAACGATAAAACGCAATATATAACATCCGTTAAGAAAAGATTAACGATAAAACGCAATATATAACATCCGTTAAGAGAAGATTAACGATAAAACGCTATATATATAACATCCATCAGGAGAACACTAAAAACAGAAACGTAATATACAACATTCATCACGAGAACATTTAAGATATAAATGCGGTACATAAATTTCGTGATCGGAATATTAACGATACAAACGCAATATGTAACTCATAACAACACTAAAAATATAAGTGCAATGTATATCATTCACTCTGAGAATAAACTGTGAAAGCTCAGTGTATACTTTTCAGACGAGAACATGCAAGTGCACTACAAAACATCAGTACACAGAATATCACAAATTGGAGTCTATAATGTTCACCGAACGAAGATAACATAATGCAGTGTATGTTCATAAATGCAACTTATTTTTAGGGGATTTTCAAAGGGTCAATAAATCGACTTGTTAGTGTAGTGTTGGTATAATAAAATTTGTACTCATAACTTATTCCTCTGAGCCCCATTTGGCAGGACACTGTACACTGCTGGACAAGGTTGACAGTGAAAAAGCAGCTTCAAAACGCCTGTCTATAATACGCTCCATGTTCCAGACTGTGTATATTTCCTTACGGATAACTGTCACGCACGCGTTTTTTAAAAATATCTTTTTATTTAACTGTTAACTGCGGAGATTTTGACACGGCTCGGATGTGACAATTATTACCGAAATTACTCTGCCAATGCCGAGATATTCAGAGTAGTTCAGACTGTCCGGACATAGACGTGTGCACCATGAACAGAACAAAACACTACATATTGTGTACTTCCCTGTGAATGTAGGTTTTACGTATAAAATATAGAGGCTTATTAGAAGTCCCAAAATAATCATTTAGCCAAGCCAGTTCCATTTCCGTTCCCTCATATCGCAATACAACTCGCAGCTCAATATAGGCTCTGTCACTCTTATTGGAATTGTATGCTTCCTGTTGGAGTAGAAAGCTGCTAAATCATCACAGCAGTGAAATTTACAGTTAATAAGTCAGGCCTACATGCATGGTCACGTGTACATACACTTCACTGATTCTCCGGTAACAGAAACCGAATGTTCCAAAACCGTCTGCACTAAAATGCACAGCTGTATTCGATCCCGACCCAACTTAGTCGTGGACCGGGATAGCTCAGTCGATACAGTGTCTCGCTACCGGCTGCACGGTCCGGGGATAGAATCCCGGTGGGGGGGGGGATTTTTCCGCAGACGTCCAGACCGGCCCTGGGGCCCACCCAGCCTCCAATACAATTAGTACAGAGTCATTCGCGGGGGTAGAGCGGACGATGCGTGACGCTGACCACACACTCCCGTCTACAAACGAGGTTAAAGAAAGAGTAGACCTATATCTCTACTCCCCTTCTGGGCCTTCACGGCCTGTTCTAGGATGAACGTTAACTTTACCTTACCAAATTTAGTCACATGTTGTTCAATCAGTCAGTAAAGTAGTAAATCACCATATCAAGTCATTTAGTTCATCCATCACACAAACAATAATCACCCAAACTTATAATCGGTTAGTTCACCGGTCAGCAAATAATTCAGTCATGCATTTGGTTATTCTACCCAAGCAGCTGCCAATCAGCCATTCAATCATTATCCGGTTACTGGATTACAATCAAGAGGTTCATCAAACAGTCAGTTAACAAACATTGTAAACTGACACTCAGTCCGGAAATTATTTGTTTTACCAGTCGTGTAGTTGCTCAACTATTCTCTCACTCTTAGTTCCGTGGCGCAACAGACCTACTGCGCCAGGGCTTCATGATCACACTCAGGCACGTCACGCTCGGTAGGACTCCTCTGCATGAGTGATCAGCTAGTCGCAGAGACCTCTATGTGACAAGACACAACAGTCACAAGAGACACATATCCATGCTCCCGGCGGGATTCGAACTCGCAATCCCAGAGAGAGAGCGGCCGCAGACCTACACCTTAGACCGCGCAGCCACTGGGATCGGCATCGTGTCATTCAAATATCCGTAATTAGCAGTCAGTCAGTAAGTAATTATGCGATAGATCGGCCCACACACGGGGTTGGCGTTAGGAAGTTAGGAACCGCCAGCAAGACGCCACACTTCTGGCGCCTTCACTGCTTATTTTCCCCTTTGTGCTTCCTGCTCTTATTATTCGTGAATAGAATCGACATACTCTAAACGCATTCATTCTTTCTTTTGTTTTTCGCATGGGTTGATACCTATCTTTAGATCGTTAACCATTTTTCCTGCCTGTCTAGCTTCTACTTATCAAATAAACATCAAAATATCATATTTCTTCTATATTTCTCGTAGACGGCGAGATGGCAGCCAGCATTGACCTAGTAAAGGAAGAGATATTCTGTTTCTTGTACTAGTCTCGTAAAAGGCGAGATGTTTAGACAGTCAGTTGTTTATTAGGCCTCAGTTCGTGCCTCACAGCGAGGAGCTATTTCCATTTTAAACACCAGTCACGTAGGTATGCATAGGTTTTCAGGTATGTGAAGGATGTCTGTTTTTCACCTACGATTTTAAGAAAATCGGAACATGTCGACATACTTTAGAAGTAGTCTTTGAAGTTCATCATTATATTCTCGGGTGCCCATTTTGCAATACTAATTACAGTCACAGGTGCACATATTACATACAGTCTTCGCTTTACGGAGATTCATGTTACAAAAATTTCTTTCTACGACCACTTGTAACGAAGCTCATAACCTCTGCTTGGCTCATCATCATAAAGGGCAGTCGCTCATGAGAAATTTTCCAAAAACGAGTAAATTAGAACCATTTAAACCAAGACAAAAGACGGAAGCAATAATCTGTTTTCATAGTATACACATATCTAGTAAATTTTTACTTTAAGTAACTCTTACGATGTTTCTTATGTTAGTATGATTTGCTTTTAGGCGCGTTTGCAAAATTACGAAAACCTAATATTAGATTCGTCATGTCTGTCGGTCTGCCTGTCCGTCTGTACGCATGAAACAACGCGGCTCCCAGTGAACAGATTTTTATGATCTTATGTTTATTGGACCATGCATCATTGTGATAGTTGAAGAAGAAAAGACCAACTTGATGTCACTTGCTATTTTATTTCACTTCCTATGTGCTCTCTCTCTCTCTCTCTCTCTCTCTCTATCTATCTATCTATCTATATATATAAATATCTGAAACATGTTGAGCACATAAGAAGTGAAATAAAATAGCAAGTGACATTAAGTCAGATTTTCATGATATTTGATATTTGAGTATTTTTAGAAAATCTGTGGAGAAAATTCAATTTTCATTAAAAACAATAACTTTTGTTCTAAAACATTGCCTTTTATGAGGTAATGTGGATAAATAATGTAGAACCGGACAGGCCACAGACGACAGTATGGCGCATGCGCATTGCATGCTGGATAACTAAGGCTACAAACACACACTTGGAATATGTAACTCTTATTGTTTATCCACTGCCAAAATGTTTATACGAACGCGCCTCAATGCTACTAAGCAATAAAATTGTCTTCTAACTTGTTTTGGTTGCTTTTCTGTCCTTTGGAAATGAAACCCCAATTTTTACAGGGGTGCTGATAAGTCCTTAGCTCAACCAGGAAGGAAACAAGCATTTTATGGAACTTGGAGTTTCATTACCACATTCGCAAGAGTCCACCACCTGTCACTACTCTAGCCAAATCAACCCATTCTTCTGCCCATCACACTTTTGACAGGCGCAGCTTGCCTCCTTCCTGGCCGGGTTAAGGACTTATCAGCACCCCGGTAACATACGGCTTTTGTGAAAATAACGAGTCACTTTCCAAAATTTCTTTTACCGAACACTCTCCAGGCAAGTAACCTATGTAAGATCGCGGACTGCCTGTATTCGAATCTACATTTCTGCTGCTGCGATTTCACAACTAAGCAGCCATGATTCAACGCAGCTGCAGCCTCAAAGACGGCTTAGGTCAGAAGTAGAAAACTGTGTCCTCATTTGGATTGTTTGACGCCGTAACCTCATTTACGGGTTGAGACACGCAATTAGTTTAATCGACCTTTGCAGTATAACAGTGATCATACATACACTTCTTCAGCTGAGCAATCCGTGGTTAATCATGTGTTCTAGGAACTTCATATTCGGTCGACATAACTAGAAACTAGAGTTTTTTTAATCTGTAAACTATTTTGATGCCAATCAGTACGTCTTAAACAGTTTCTTCAGATGCATTCTAAAATAACCCTCCCACTCGAAATTTTATCACCTGAGAAGCCATTGCAGTTTATAAACAAAATCTTCTGTGCTTTTGTATTATTTTTGGCGCGTGCTGCGAGTTAGATGTTCCTAAACCTCAGTCAGTATATACAGTAATTTTAAATAAACAATGTACGTAGTTCTTTCGTTCCCTCCTTTTGTTTAATTCCAAACGTCCTTCAAACACAATCCCTTTGTTAGTATCATTCCAAATTTCCTACAAACATTACACCTGCACTGCTCTCTTTGTTGTAGATTGTTAGTTTAATTTGCCAGCTTTAGTTTCAGCTTTGATTAAAGTAGGCACCGGCTCACAAAACATTTTTGTGCCTTATTATGACGAACTGACAAAAAAAAAGCTTTAAGAAACGGACTGTCCGTCCGAATGTTTAGTTTCTATAAACCAATGAACAAATTCTGATTAAGCCTGTTAAAATTTACCTGACAGTTTTAATTTTATTACGTACTATCCTATGTCCAGACCGGCCCCAAGGCCCACCTACCCGCTTCAGAATAGTTGTCAGGGCATTTTCCAGGGGGTAAAGCGGCCGGGGCGTCGTATTTATCAGCCATCCCTACTTAGCGAATAAAAAGCAATAATTTTAAGCCCCTTATGTGACTTCATGACATGTTATAGGGTGAACTTACTATCAGTAGAAGAACATCCCCATTAGCAAACAAGTTCAAATTGAACTTCACCAGTTTGCTTACAAAACTATGTTACAGTAGGCCTAGTTGAATCACTGTATTTTGTTCGAAACATTTTATGACGTGATCTATATTCTGTGAAATATCAGGAAAAAGTAACTGTCACACAGATTTTTCTCACTCACTCCCCTACTTATCTTTTTCCCCGTCTACCGTCTCCACAGTTATACATAGCACAGTATAAATTTCTATCCATTTAACATGTCGTGCATTCGGTAGGACTGTCTGCGAACTGGTCCCATCGCAAAATGACACACAGCAGAGGAGACTTATGTTCAGCCCCAGACCCGATCTTTTCTTCTCCTGTAACTGGAAAATTCAAGGCCTTTTTTTCCCGGGGAAAAAAAAGCATTTCTCCCGTGCCTTCTCATATTTCCATCCACGTAACGTGCAGTAAATACATAAACACTAAATGCATGGATATTGCGTTTTGTGACGTCAGTAGTTTCCTCCATGACCTTGTTAGATTGTAAGTACTAATTTTGTACGTTAGTGCCGCTTCTAGGCTCAAAATGGCTAGTGTGATGGCCTAGTCGTAACTAATGAGGCAGATTGCCAAACCTGCAGAACAGTCTCAGTTTGGAACGGAAGGATCGCCTGGTTGCAAAGACGTAGTAACAAGGTAGTCCGAACCGAGTCATTATTTCTAAGTTAGATTTTCGACTCGGGGCAGGCTAGCCTGTTAATTTTGTTGTTTCCCTCAGGCAGCTCATAAAATATCAGCAGAGAGTTCTCTAATAGAGCAAAAAATTTGAAAATTCCATTTTATACTCGTCCCTTTCAGCTACGAGTTAAAGTGTGAGCGCGACACTATTTGTGAATTTCCAGACGCGTGGGATAAAACGCAAAGCAATGCACTTCGCTCCACAAATAAACTTTACCCCGTCAGCTGTGGGCTACGTTAATCACTCTTAAAACGTTCAAAATTATGTTCCGTTTCCTTGAATCTGCGGTTTGCCTCAGCTCGTCTGACACCGATGGATCTGTCCGAGAGGCCTGCATCTAGGCTACCCACAGCTGAAGAAACCAGATCTGTTTCTTACGCTATGAAGAGAATCAACCTTGTGCATCAACCGACACCTCTACAGCAGTGCGGATGCTGCACTACCAACTACATTCCTCTTGCAATTAGAAAGAAGTTTTGGGAAGAACGTATGTGGAAGGCCTACTCTTCTGACAAACATCAGTGTGTCTGGGGAACTGAGCACAAATTATAAATTAATAATTATAAAATCTAGTAATAAACACAAAATGTTTGCCGCAGAAACTTCAGTGAACAGCAACAATTTAGAAGACACCTGATTGAATATTTATTGTTTATTGTTCACAAAAATTTTCGTTATTGTTGTTCCTGCAGCAGCGTCACGCATAAAAAAATCCAGTCCACCGCCAAAAGAGATATGTGCAGCAAATATTAATGGTCCAGTTGACGGTATACAAGGAAAGAAGCTAAGAGAACAGCAGAATAATATAAACTGAAAATGTGTGCTGCTTAGTAAGGATCTAATGTACATACCGATGTGACAGGAATCTCTGGTTTGCCAGGGTATAATCAACGATAAGGCCATAACACGCCCCCCCCCCATTCTCATTCACGGAGTCTATCCGCCAAAGTGATAACATTATTGGGACGACCAATTTTTTTGTGGTTTCAAACCCCAGACATCCATCCAACAAAACTTTTTCCACCACATAGAACATACTGCCACTTGTAGTAGACTACAAGAAGGTCGTCAGCCAAGACGGGAAATGCATTAAGATAAGCATAATTGCCATTAGAGTTACAAGTGTCCGTGTTATAGCCCAAAGAAGCATTTCGTACTAAGAAATGGCTAAACGGGTCAATTACTTTAGCTTTCTGTCTGTTGGTTGGTACGATTCGAAATCCGTGTTGAGCAGGTTCCGCGTCCTCGAGCTGTGAATGGAGAAGACTGCCTCCGGATGTAGCGAATACCTTGTACACGAAATAAGCAATTGCGAACTGCCGACAAGGAGTGGTCCCCCAGCTTGTAAGCTAGGCGATGGCCAAAAGTTGTTCAGCGTTTAGGACCAGCACAACACAAAATGATACACAAGACCACGGGCATATTGAAATTCATGTGAATACGGTAATGAACTTAGGGTTTATACTATAGATGGGAAATTTCTTTACCAAAAGATCACTTGTTGACTATTAATATTGTACTGTTATCTTCTCAATCTGGACTCTACTCCGTGGAGTCAGCCAGCACTTAAAGTAAATATGGAAAAGCGAAATACAAAGTTATGGAGAGGAACACGTGACTATTCTGCAACAGACAAAGAGAATGTGAATTTAATAGCTGCAAGATTATTATTTAAGTACTTAGATAAGGTATCAAATGATTGAATTTTATCAAAGAGCCCGAATTCCCTCCCCCCCCCCTGTTGTAGTGTTACATCTTTGATTTGTTTGCTTCAACAGTGCTTTAAAATGTTGGTTTATTCAAGTATCAACTGAGGCGTAGGAGAATCAGTTGTACAGCTTACATTAAAATGGGCGTCAGTTCCCATGCCAGCAAAATTATGGGATTATTGGTCTCCATAGATTTATTGTTAACAATTGATTGCACATTTATATAAAAGTAACGTGTTTGGTACTATTCTAAACATGCTTCGAGCTGAAAATTCTTCCACTGCGTCCGCAGGAAAAATTGACTTTTGCTATCCCATAGCCATCCTCCTCACATTATAAGATATACTTTTGAACTTATGCACAGATTTCTGTATTGCAACTACAACAGCTTTACTCTATTAAGAAGAAGCTATTAGAATATTAAAATCGCGTCTGCCATTTTCTACGCGGCCATTACCTTCTACCCTTAAAGTATTAATACCACTGTAATGTTGCAAACAATTAATTTGTTAATGGTTACGTCAGAAACAGTCCACACAACTAAGTTTGAAGGGTTTTAAGTGTTTAATAAAGCGACATGTTTCGACGTTTTAGGTTATCATCAAGCCAGCACAAGTACTGCAAGAAGACAAAACAAGGGAAATACAAGAATACGACGTACCTTGCTTTCTGGAAATTGATATTGCAGTTGTACAAACCAGTCTCTATGCATACGGAACAGTATGGTTAAAAATCATAATTAAAATATTTACAAACAGTTTAAAATAGTTAAATGTTGGGGTTGTTTAGCGATGGTGTTGGCGGTTGGCGGTGTAGTTGGTAGGTGGTTTTTCACCCTTTTTATAGGCCACGCAGGCCCTTAGAGTGAGAAGAGGTATAGCTCTACTCTTTTCTAGGACCTTCGGCACTAGAAGGGGTAGGGGGTCAGCCCCACGCCCCGGCAGCTTCTACCCCCGGGAAATACCCGGTACCCATTGTACAGGAGGCTGGGTGGGCCCCAGTGCCGGTCTGGACGGGCGGAAAATTTCGTCCCCACAGGGATTCGATCCCGAATCGTCCAGCCCGTAGTCAGTCGCGATACCGACTGAGCTACCGGGTCCACGGTGTAGTTGGTACCGGCTGTTATTATCCGCACTCTACGGGTTTTATGTACAAGTGGTCGTTCCCGGTGGTAAGAGATATTACATATTCGTGCTGGCTAAGGCGTCGTGAAGCGTCCAGTGCCGTTGCCGGTAGTTGTGTCGCCTGTTTCTTACATAACCATTAGTCTGAAAGCACAACGGTCATGTTTAGCTTTAAAATTAACAAATTAGTTAGCTAAAATTAAAAAAATACGATACAGATGCTGCCACTTATAACATAGCTACATAAACTTTTCCACAAATCCGGGATTACTCGAAATCAGAACCTAAATTTCGTAACTAGCTGTGAGAAATATACAGTATCAAATTTCGTGCAATGTTTCCTATAACCGCGTATTAATGAGCTGTAGTCACTTTATACCTGTTCTGTTGTGGTTGAATGGGATTTCACGTTTTGCCCTCTTCGTACATCAGCAAACTGTTTAGCACTACACAGTCTCATTTTGCGATAAAATATTGCAGGTCTGCCGTTTCCAGGAGAAGCCAACGCAATCATACGCTTACGTAATACATTTTTTACAAATAGCACAAGCACTCAAGCAGTCTCTAGGCGAAACCTGTAGATCTGTCATCAAGGAAAATACTGGAATAATCTCTCAACAGTTTCAGTTCATTTATGTGCGTTTCAAAAGCGCGCAATAGATGCGTCAAATTCATCCACATACAGCCTAACTACACCGCCTTTTTCCACCAAAACTGGTGTAGTAAACCTACACTGCAATGTACCTAGCTATTTTAATTTCGGCTCCGTTTGGAAAAAATTTAAGAATCCAAGTACGATCTTTTGCATCTTCTGAGATTCTTGGCAGATTTTTCTTAGGAGCTGTTCTTATTATACCACGAAACATACTCTCGCGTGTACAGTTTCTTCATGTCCTTATATATTTTCTTCTCGTTAAATTGTTCTCAGCCATAACGAACACTTCGAGTGTTTTAGTACGTTCTAATGAAAATATGTGCCACCCACATCATGCAAGTACTATTGAACAGCTTATATAGTGACAGCACTCTAGGCTTCTATATATTAGGAAGGTATCCGTTTCTAGTTTTAGCCTCGCCACCGACTGTCCAAAAGGACGTTCGTTGTGGTTTTTCTCATTGGTTTCGGACATATGGTGGTATGATGTCTTAGGCCACGACGGCTATCTTCCACACCATTTCCAGTTCATCACTTACCAATCATCGACACTATGTGATGTAGTCTGAGGTGTTAATAGCGTCTTTATATAAATCGCAAAACATTATATGAACTTTTAATGTTTTCTGACCAGTCCTCTCCCAACCAGTGCACGGGACGGCCACCTACAGGTGTGATGATACCAGATGCTGTATAATACAGTTTTGACCTCCTGATGACGATGAGCACATAGTGCTCGAAACATGTAGAGGAATACAATAAACTTATTATAAAACAAGAATTTGTGCATAAAGTTGGTTAATTAATAGGATTATATGAACATTACTATGTACAAGTTTTGTTCAATCTAACTTACGTTAACGATCATGCAGACAGTCACTTACTGAGGCCATTCATAATACATTTCCTTCACTGACGATAACTGGGATAAAGAAATGAAGGATAATGTGACATACAGTACACGTAAGAAGATGTGAAAGTCATACCAAGCTTTGGTTGTGAGACCTGAGCAGAAGGGACTACGTGCAATGCTTAGGCTTAGGTGAAAGGCATACTGGTGTACTAAATATGATATTAAGAAAAGAAGGAGAGAGTGCAGGGTAAACTGGCTCATCAAAGGACCTAATGGTAATCTCACGTGTGCAATATAATAAACTTTGCATTCCATAATAGATTGAAAATTGTGATCTGCCTGAATAACTGAACGTAACCTTATCCCAGGAAGATAATGTACAGCAGGGAATTTAATAGAACTCTTAGAATAGCCGGTAGTTTGGCCGAGATTCGGAAGGGTTACCTCCCTAGCACAAGCCTAGAGAGTTACCATTCAATGACCTACCGGTTTCCGCAATAAGTACAAGCGTGTTGTGTAAAATTATGTACAACACTGTACTCGTCTACTGCTTATTTATCACGACTGCCCTTCAACGTAGGTGACAAAATGCTTGCATCAACAGTTCACAAGGGAATGCGAATTATGTTACTTCGAACAAATTACCGAGCGCTGCCGTAAGTTCAGCGCGACAACACACTCCTGTGTTTTATCTCCAACACCATTTAATTGACCCAGATGGAATATATACTGTGTTTCTACATTACAGCCTCAAACTGTGTTAACAACAGCCCATCACTGCACTCTGTAAAGTACCAAATTTAGTCCATGCACTCACATGTCACTTCTCTAAGATCCACCTAAGCATATGGCTTCAAAGTCGTCTGTTCTCTTAAGAATTTCTGACTGAAATGTCTTATGCATTTCTCATTTCCCCTGCTTGCTAAATGCCCATTTCATGCTCTTGGATTTGATCACGTTACTAATTTTTGACACAGTACAAAAACTGCAAATAATTTTTTATATTATATAGGACTGTGTACTGAAACTTTAAATTGGTGCCCAACGCACAATACAGAAATTCATAAATTAAACCAACAAAAGCACAGATGTTAAAATTACATTTTTACACACAACTTGTCATAACTCCAACACGTTTTCATCTATCTTGATCATCTTCATGGAGTTACTGGACATCAGTAAAGCAAACACAAAACATGGATGGATAACTAAATACATTAAAATTTTTTCATAAAATATCTGCATATACGTATTATGAAATTTATTTTCCGCTATGGTGTACTGGTTCATAATATGCGGAAGTTGTACTTGTATAGTTTTTTACAATGGTTCATATCAGGAGGACATCAAGTTTACGTTTTGGTGGCCATTTGTCAATATTAAGAATGCAGAAATCCTTCACACTACTGAGCACTGTTATATAACTATATAAAACAGTCACCTTAAAAAGCATCGAAGGTCAATAATGACAAATCTCAAGTGTTAATTTATGTGTGAGTGAAAACGCTTTTAGCAACACATTATGTTATAGAACATATGGCTCAGGGTAGGGAGCAGTGGCAGGCTGTTGTGAACTTGGTGAGGAACATTCGGGTAGCGAGTCGTATTCCCTAAAATGCGGAAAACGCCTTGACTAGCTGAGGAACTATCATCTTCTGAAGAAAGTCATAGTTTTATTTAGTTATACTTATTATCTGGGACGTCCCGCTGCTTGTCATGTACCTTCATTGTATGTGTCATACTGACAATCCACAAACAATGTAAATGTGTCGCTGTTACCACAAGGCACTCGTGGCATCTTACGGTACACCGACATCTGTAAGTCCATTTAGTGCAGTGTGCGCTACGTGAAATTTTGCATTCAAAAACAGCACTGCTGATATTAGGATTCATCCGGGTAAGAGTAAGAAGAAATGGATTTACCAAATCGGATGTCTCTGAGACGGTTTTTTTTAAAATTATATTTTGAGTCCTCTACCAATCTATGCTGCATGGTACCACAGAAGAGTGTTAAGATCTCAAGGCTTAATAGCTTTGAGTCTTTTCAGCACTTCTGGAAAAAGATGGGTTTGTTTTCCTTTCATATAGTAAGCAGTTGATTGATACTTTGAATATTCCCAACGCAGCTTCAACTGAAAATTCTATACAGCGTCGAATGAGATAAGAATGTTGTTACGAACGTTGAGGTTCGGGCTGCAAACAGAAAATTGTTGCTTATTTCAGGGCCTTATTCCAAACTACTCCTGAACACATGGATGAAAACCACACACAATTGACAGGGAAGCCAATAACTCAAAAAGAAATTAAATACAGAACATAATGAAAATACAAGTCTATAGGATTGTTTCCCAACTTAATTTCGCCATGGAACCTTTTAGATCTCGAAAATTTTTGCGGTAATTCTAATAGACTTCTTATAATTAAGCGAAACTACAATATTTAATAACGCTGCATTTCACCCTAAGTCCCAGTTCTTGTAGCTACGTCTGTAGACTCTCATCGTCTTTTCTATTAATATTTTTAATGTTATTTTACATAATTTGTTGTATGTAGCCTCAAAGTATCGAATCATCGGAATATTGGTAAGTTTTGACTTGTGGATAATATTTCATACATAGTGTGTACATATGTTTACGATATACCTTCGCACGAAATTTCAAAAGCTCGTCTTTAATAATTTGTTATTCATCTTCATCACACCAACAGCCACAGAAAAATTTCGCATGGCCGTCGAGTTGTAAGACATTCTACAAAATATTCCCATAACAGACGTTACATAAGTAAGAGTGGTCTCCAGTTGTATTGTATTCATATACAATTTCTTGAAATTATCCCAAAGGTTCAAAAGTTGGAAGGCCCAAAGAAGAAACACAGCATAGATTTTCGTTGTGAAGAATGGAACAGTCACAAAGGCATGTTCTGGGTCCCTGATAATAATTTGGTAAAGCACCCCAAAAGTCTTATTTCCACCCAGTCTTTCGATATTTTCGTCCCAAACATTCTTATTTCTCTTACTTCGATTCCTTCAATATTATTTGTTAAGAAGGAAGAAAGGTAGTCCATTTTCGTCCTTGGCTCAATACCCCTATTTATAAATCATCAGCCTTTCTTTCTTCTGTTCCTATCAGATAGCACGCAATTACATATCCTGACCGGAACGTCGGATCAAGATCTACGTAAAATAAATCTGAGACTTTCAGAACAGTAAACAGTCACGTTCCAACTCACGCGCCGAGATTATTTTCTGCAAAATAAGTGAGAAGAGGCACTAGATGTGTGTGTAAACGTTTCAAATCTTGAAGCACATTAAAAAAGATCCCTCTCTAACTAATGAGTTGAATTTAAAGAGCAGAAGTTCTCTTGTTTTCATTTGCTTTACCAGTTTTTCACTTATTACTATTTAAAGTAGGTTTTCTCAATCTTTCTGGTGTCTTGGATACCTTATATATCATCAGTAATTAGTGGAACCTTTCTTTAAAATATTTTACCTTACTGACATCGTAGGTTCTGCTCGCACTACCACGTAAAAAGATCAACAAATAAAAAGAAAAAATACGATTAAACTGTAAAAACGTTTATTAAGTCAATGCACACACTTGTCGCAAATAAAATATTTGTCATACTGTAAAAACAGTAGACCTAGGAAAGGTCTAAAGTAAAAAAATAACTTCATTCTTACAACGTAAATTTCAGTCATATAACGGAGCTCTGAGGAACACCTTCGGAACCCCGGTTGAGAAACACTGCTTTAAAACACAGTGGTTAATATGTGTTCCGCCAGATGTAATGTTAGAAGCTCTGCACTCTGCATGCTTTTCGTCTGAGCCGAAGAATAAACTTTGACAATCTCCCTAAACAAGACAACCCTATTTTGTAATACGGACGTGGTGTTTTCTGTGATGTAGAACTCAATTTTAAAATGGTGCTTAAGCCTACAGACATTTCAGGCGTCAGAGGGTTAACACATTGAACCCCTCATGTTTGAAACTGCAACAAAATTTCTGAACCTTTTGACGATAAATTACATATTACAATATTTATTTCTCTAGTTGGGTATGTGCTTATTTAACGACGCCGCAAGTAATTCATACTGCAAGAAGTGTCGATGGTAGGATTGTCAGTGAATTGGAAGTGGTGTGGAAAGAAGTGGCCATGGCCTGATTGTAGGTGTTAGCCTGGCATTTGGAAGGACAGAAATCGGCCGGAATAAAATTTCATACTAAAAAGCACATACATGCCACCCGCTATAATCGTGATCAGTTTTTATCCATTACATCATTCATGACGATGGAAACAGATCAGGTCTCCGAAACGCTGGGTGTCAATTCCGAAGTGGGCTTGTCGCCCCAGAAGAGTCTACCATAAGTACGAGGGTAGATCAAATATAAACCGACCTCAGCTTTCAATTTTTTATTGAAACATAATTTTACAAAATAAAAAAATTCTCACTTTTCTACATAGTTTCCACTTTTCTCTATGCACTTTTCCAGCGGACTGGGAGTTTTTTTTTATTCCTGCGTCGTAGAATGAAGGAGGACGCGTCTGTGGCCACTTGCGCACAAAATTCTCGAGCTGCTCATCAACGTCGAAACGCTGCCCCCCTAGCGCCTCCTTAAGGGGTCCAAACATGTGGTAGTCGCAAAGGGAGAGGTCCGGGCTGTACGGCGGGTGTTCTAGGGCAGTCCAGTACATCTGAGCCAATTTTTCTTGCGTTAGGGTTGCGGAATGGGGTCTGTCATTGTCGTGGGTACCCATCGGGCCAAATTTTTTCGAAACAGCAGCTCGTTTTTGATGATGGACTGCACGCTCCCATAGCTGATACGGGCACCAAGCTCCTGACATATTTCAACCAACAGTAAGCCGACGATCGCCTTCAATAAGGTCACGAACCGCTGCGATAGTCTCTGCGGTGATGCTTGTCCTTGGGCGTCGTTGATGACTTGTGTTTTGTACGGCATCTCTTCCTCTACGAAACTCTTTATGCCAGAATTTCACTTGCGTCTTCGATAGTGTTGATTCCCCGTATTGTGCGCGTAATCTACTCCAAATTTATTTGGGCCCAACGTTTTCGTTGGTTAGGAACTTTATTACAACACGTTGCGCAATAGTTATTGGCATCTCTCTCTCGCTCATTTTGAATTCAACTATCTGAGGAGGAGAGAGAGTCTGACGCCGAGGTGAGAAGGGTCCCCACTCTCCACCACACCATCGCACAAGGTCGTGCTCATTCGCTGCTTGCAACTGACAGAGGTCGGTTTATATATGATCTACCTTCGTATATTGTAATCTTTGGGTTTTCTGAAGCATAAAATATTATTAAATTGTCAGAACTGTCAGGAAACACGCAGTACTCTGCATTTCATCGCGAATACAATTTTGATTTGGAGCTGTCGTTAACAGTATGGAATATGCGAAACTGTTCTTTTTTTTAATATATTTCTCCACAATATTTTATGCTCATCCGAAAAATCCCTACAAAAACTGAATAGTGTGCAAATTTCAGTAATTTCAGTGAGCATGGCTTTGGGTTTCTGACATTCAAAGATATGAGGGTGTTCGAGAACAGGGTGCTGAGAAGAATATTTGCACCTAAAACGGAGGAAGTGAGGGAGGGGTGGAGACAACTGCGTAAGGAAGAGCTTCATGATGGGTAATCAGCGTCAGACATTGTTAGAATGATCAAGTCAATGACGAAGAGATGGAATGGGCATGCGGAACATACAGAGTTTGGATGGTCCCTGAGGGAAAGACTCTTTTGGAAAACCTAGGCGTAGAATGGGGGATAATATTAAAATGGATCTTTCACAAATGTAGTGTGAGAACTTAGAGTGAATTCATCTCGACGAGGATTGAACCACTGGCGGGGTGCTTTGAACACGGCAGTGGGAATTTCGGGTTCCATAAATGTGCAGCAGTTCTTTAATAGCTGAGCAGTTACCATTTCCTCAAGAAGGACTCTACTCGATTGCATTTCTGTCAGCCATGTCACACTCAACACATCGGCAGTACATGACTAAGAGCTGCATGAGTGGCAACAGAGCGGTGTGATAGACTTAGTTTGTAGTTACAGCTGTCGGTTCGAACGCATGCTTGTGATTGTACTAAAGCAAGAACGTTGCATACAGCCGTATGGTAAAATAAACAGAATGTTTCATGGCTTACCAATATAAGGCAGGGAATGTCTTAAATATTTACAGTGGGTGATGTGCGATTACGGAAGCAATATAGCGGAAGTGTATACTAAAGAAACAGACTACGCAGTACCGTAAAACGAAATGTCGGCAAGAATGTATGAGGAACTACAATTGTTGTTGAACATGATTCGGAGTTCTACAAGACAGGCAATGTACGTATAACGTAACAATGAGGCGCGTTCGCGTAACCTTTGTTGCCGTGGAAGAGCAATTCCATATTCTATATTCTGAATGTATGTTCTGTAGCCTTACTTATCCTGCATGCACAGTGCATGCGCCTATTATATTATCATTCGTGGGTTGTGTGGCTGTGCCATATATTTCCGCATTATCTCATAAACGATAGGCTTTTCGGGGAAAAAAAGTTACTGAACATAAAATGTGTTTTGGTTTTCTCTACAACCTTTGTCTGAAGCATTTCTCACACTAAGAAGAATTCAACGAGATATTATTATATATGCACATAGCTCTTCATGTGAAGTAACTTTTATTCTTGTCAGATTTTTTTGCAAAAGCTCCTAAAAACTGGTAGATGAATGCATTTAATTTTAGACGGCTTTAAGCCTACATGTAAATGATCAACCTTAGGCCTTGTCTGTCGCATGTCAAATCTCGTGCACGGTGTTATATTTGTACGGTAACCGAAACCATAATAAAAGCTATCTATAAAAAATCATGAACCTTACATACATTGTCGAACGCTCCTTATGTCCCTTACTCAGTATAATGCAGTTGGCTTGCACAGCTTGGGTAGAGTCCCTTAACACTCGCTACGACGGTCGGAGGAAAGCGTACAGATCCTGTCAAAAACACGACTCTCTATTACTGCACGACTTTTTCTTCGTTTATAACAAGCCTAAAGTGAAATGTATGTGCAGATCTAATCACGTAGATCTGTACAGAATGTAACTGTGTTAGCTCACGCACAAAAGATGACTGCTCTTCAGCCAAACGTATTTTTACTTGGAATACAAGGGACGGTCGCCTATTCCCTAGCGCTAACCACTTCCAAGGTCAATTTCATACACCACACTTAGTATCTGTACTTCATTTGAAATCTTCCTAGCGACTGGATGAGAGTAATTGTTACAGGAATCAACTTGCCAGACCGCTGTGTGTGTGTGTGTGTGATTGATCAGCATAAGCGTATAGTTTGCCAGTGCCTGGGCAAGCTTTCTTGTCTGGATTTAGAAATAACAGTTTCTACTGCCGACTAAATTCAACATTGATTTCATGTATACTGACTCTAATCGCAAAGGCTCTCCGGTAAAAGCTGCATTCTATGTTATGAACTTCTTCCTGAACATGACAAGTCTTCTAGGAGTAATTTTTAACGTTTTAACAAAGTGCCTAATCAATTTGTGAGTGCTTCAGTGTAGGCGTCTATCTTCAAGTTTAGGAATATTTGCTCTTGATTTCAACTTTAACTGAGTGGGTATAATTTTAAAGTCTCCTTCATTGGAAATAAACGTAAATGGACCATGCTTAATATTAACAATTGTCACACATACCAGTGGCTTACCCAGAATTTTTTTTCGGGGGGGGGGGTGTTCAACAAATTCAGTTGAGGACAGAGGACAGACAGAACGGGGATCTGGGAGCGGTAGCCCTCTAGTCAGGGGTTCTGGAGGCAGCTGTAATTTGGTGCAAGAAATTTCATTTCATATAGTAAAATTTTCATAAATTTTTGGTATTTTAAGACTATTTATGATGACAACCAATTTATTTGTTATTGCTAACATAAAACAATTGCGAACCTAAGTAGTTTTAGAATTTTTCTGCCTTTTTTCCGAAAATCTTGGGGTGTTGGCGTCCTAAATTCAGCGATGTTTAACAGTTTTCACAATCGGGTTGAGTTTGGCACGATTTTGGAGGGCCTTCGGAATTTCGGGGGGGGGGTTAAACCCCCCCCTCGGTATGCCACTGACGCATACAGTTCACAGATGAATTAGGATTAATATAAATAATACATATATTTAGTCAGCGAATCGCGCAGTGGGTGGTCAAATTACTCACGACACACTTAGTGACTGCTCGCGACACACAGTTTGAGAAGCACAGCCGTAGAGTGACGTCAGAAATCGCGATAGTGATGGACCCTTTGAAGAGTTCCTGAAAACGGTTAGGCCTAATTATGCATAGCGCATAGCACATGACGATGATGAGGATGATAACGGTTATCCAAATGACGTATCTTCGACCTCATGTCATGAGGCCTGAGACTGCAGTACAGGATTTATTTAGATCTGCGATGCTGATTGTTAGGCGAGTTCGCAAAAACAAATCGCAAAAAGAGACTATCAGCTTCATCACGTGTGTCCGTCCGTCTCTCCAAGTGGAAGATCTCAAATTCCACCTATGAATTTTCATTCATGAGAATATGTATTGGGTATTTTACTAAAATATGTCGACACATTCCAATTTTGGTTAAAATTGGACAAAAATAACAGACACTTTACATCATGGATGTCCAACCCACGGCCCGCCAAGTTGCATTATGCAGGCAGCGGCTACGTTTGCAAAGTATGTCTGTAAAGGTAAAGGTAAAGTTTTCCCGTTACAGGCCCGGTGTGACCCAGAGGGTGGGTAGAAGTACAGCTGTACTCTTCCATGACCGCGGCACTAGAAGGGGGTGAGTGGTCAGCAGCAAGCCCCGGCCGCACTTTACCCCCGGGAAAGAACCGGTACCCATTTTACAGGAGGCTGGGTGGGCCCCAGGGCCGGTCTGGACGGGCGGAAAATCTCGTCCCCACCGGGATTCGATCCCGGACCGTCC
>Ga0131853_10007992_pt1 | contig 19216 bp, 6 predicted proteins | sample TergutLab28metaG_FD_92764 | JGI IMG/M metagenome (GOLD analysis project Ga0131853, IMG submission 92764) | Labiotermes labralis P1 segment gut microbial communities from Petit-Saut dam, French Guiana - Lab288 P1 (version 2) (version 2) | ecosystem: Host-associated > Arthropoda: Insects >...
ACGTGCTATACAGAAATCAGAGTACAATTTTGAGTCCACTGGGTACGACAATTGCGTCAGCCAAGCTGGAGTTTGGGTGACGTTTAGTGTCCTGGTTGCTTTATGACAATGATACTTGACATTCCTGTCGAGTCGACATTTCTCTGTCGAGCAACAAGTATTCTATAATTTTAGCTTACTGCTTTACTGTTACTGTATACAAATATATACCTTATAAATGAAATACCATCTTACCTGATAGTCGTAAGACGGTAGTATACGACAGTATTTGTGTTTGTATGTTGTGCTGTTTTTTGTGGGTCATTTGTCGGTTAACTCATAACGATATAAAACAAGAACTGAAACAAATTACTGCTGTTGTTGCTGTGCCACAGTATCAACCATGAATAGTTTATTACTGACCTCTTATTATGTTAATTTAACCAGCAACAGAGAAATATATTATTTAAAAAAAAACAGTGTTCCATTGGTAACTCTGCTACCGACAATTAGGCATGAAGGCTAAATAAACAAATACGTATTTAATAAAAAATTTAAGTAAATTGAATAAACCACACAAAATATTCACGCGTATTTCTCGAAGGTTTTCATGTGGCAATAATTAGTTTTCACAAATTCAGCTCACATTGCTGCACCAAATTACAGTCGGAACTGTTCACGGTGCTGCGTGTTGCTTTCGATCTCAGGCATTACATGCAACTGCAACTAGAAGAATCGTCCCAACAACGTCTTCAGAGATACTCAAGGCGAATTCGATTTCCTGGATCCTGAGTTGTTATCTTTCTATGGTCACAGATAACAAACAGTATCTGTTAGCAGTCACCTACTTGTTTGTATCGTAATTACGCACGTGAAGATTAGGCTCAGCTGTTTGATACATTTTCCTCACACGACAGGTCTTGGGTATGTGAACAGTTCTCTGCATGCAGGTTTAATACATCCTTTAATACTCAATGTACTCTCCCGTTTGCGCAAGCATTATCTGTGCACTACGTATACATAATAAAAATAAAATAGACTACTTCCCTATATAACATTAACAGACTGACCTTTCTAACGAAGAAACAACGTGTATTATTCCGGGGTTTGGTGTGTGTGTGTGTGTGTGTGTGCCACTAAGGTGAAATTATACCTTCAAAAAGCTAACCGAATGAGCTTAGAACACTTGACTGACGTCAAACCAAGCTACCAGAGCGCCCAGTATAGGTCTGGGGTCTATCCAGTAAGATATTTAGTGGGTGCCGGAGTTTCTTCCCGGAGGTAAACTGGTCTTCACTTGAAGCTGACAACTCACCATCACGTACTGTTTGGATTAAGGATACGTACAGGAATATATCCACATCCTCCCACAACAATCCTTACTGAATGGTCCTTAATTATATGCAGGGACCAATAAAACTTTAGTTAATGCATTGTCCCTTATCCAGAGACTCGAAATTTCTATGCTGGCTTTTCGGACCTCTGAAACATTAAAATCGCAAATCGGTCACTAAGTCGCGTCGTTGCAATAAAGAGGAAATGTGATACAGGCCTACGATGTATCTTCTTACACTTTCGTAATTCTGTTAAAATTACACACCATCAATCAATCAATCACATTCACCGTGACGATTACCAACTCTACGTAAGTTTTAAATAACTCCTGTGAAATTCAGTTCACTGCCATCCTGGGAAAATACACTCGAAAACTCTGGGTAAATGACCAACTTGATGCACAATTACCTTATATAATACGTTGATTATTATAAGCCTCTACCTGTTTCGAGCAGCTCTGTGTTCATCTGTAAGTGACCGTCCGGTGTCCACACCGGACGGTCACTTACTGCGAATACTATACCAGATGCTGTATTAATACAATTTGACCTCCTGATGATGAGCACAGAGTTGCTCGAAACACGTAGAGGAGTATAATAATAAACGTATTATATAACATAACTGTGCATCAAGTTGGTCATTTACCCAGAGTCGTAACAGGATGCACGGTCAGCAAAACATAACTCGAAAACAGTTTCATCTACTGTTAATTTACACTACAAAATGCCTACTTATGAAGCGAAGTCTCAGAATAAAAGGATGAAACGTGCAAAACCCGAATAAGAATGTGTGTGTGTGTGTGTGTGAAGACGTTTGTTTGCTGGCGCTCGTTCGGCATTGACTGTCTGCAATTACGTTCTGTCACACAAAGCCATGTAACAACAGCGGCATCTCACTAAGACAAGAGCAACGTCTTTACCTAGGTAGGTGCTGTTGGTTAACACCCAGAACACCTTCAGTGGGTCGACCATCACCAACAAACACAGCGATCAGGGCAGCCACTCACGACCGCTGCCACTGAACAATGTCCGCACTGACACCACTAACAACACTAATGCACATAAGAGGCAGCACAGTGTGCAGAGCCCGGGTCGCACACATCACTAGTCACAGCACTTAACACTAACACTTTAACACCACATAAACCAAGACACAGATGCATTACATTACATAACTTAATACACTCACATATACCTCAAGCAAGGGCACTGGAACTTCGAAAAACACGACAGTTAACTTTCACAAACTATTGTGAACATAAAGTGAATGTGCCACATCCAAATATTCGGTTTAAATTACTACAGGCATATTCCAACATTCCCCATTTTCGCCACAAAGATACATGTGCTGGGATTCAACGGCTGTGATTTTTAAATTTCACTGCAGTTGAATTGAACATTAAATGACTATACTAGAATACGCGCGTGGATAGCTGCCAGTAATTGGTCTCATATGCATCAAACGATACGCCGGAATTCGAACCGGCGTGCTGGAGCGTCGGCGTCGGTAGCGCAACTGAGCGTACATTGGGACGGATACTAGATGCTGGTGGAGGAGAGCGTCGGGGGAGGGGGTACGGGTGAGTATGACCGAGCGAATCGTAACACGGCCCAAACCACGCCTACGTCGCGACCTATCTTTCGCCACCGAGATTAAGGAAGTGACTAGCACACACGCACGTATACGCACACATACACGCAATTCCATGTACACGAGGCTCTGGTCTTACTGTTTCATGAGGACGCCAATTGCTAAGATTTATATCGTAGCTAATCATCACAACAATAGGTCAACATACGTCGAAATTCAGTACGAATCCAAGCAAGGCAGGCAGTCACAATAAATACACAAAGAGGATCGAAGTATATGCAGCAGGAAAATATGCTTTATGGATTTCGCTCTGAATTCCTTGTCGCGGTGTCCAGATAAAATGTCAAGTAATCTCATACTGCATGGTTTCCCACGTCGACTTCCTAAAAAATAAGAGTAACGAAGTGCGTGCATGCGTGCGTGTGCGCGCGCGCGTGTGTTTATGGATGCTTTGCATAAAACACTGTCTGCAGCTACAGTATTTATGAGCAGGCCTACATGGCGAGAAGCACATCGGTTCTGAGTGCTCACGGACAAAAGAAGCGAGTTATTTAGGCATACAAATTACGCGGTTTAATTAGGTTAATAAAATACAAATTTCCACATCAGGAAGTATATGCCCACGGTTAAACAATAATTTGTAAGAAAGTTGCTTGACATAATAAAACAGGTTTACGTAAACAACTGACGAATTCAGAACTATTTATGGTGTAGTACAAGTCATGAAAAAAACAGGGAGTCTGCGGTTGCCACAAATATTATTTTATAGTAATCCTAAGTTACTCGTTAACCAACGAGCGAATTAGCTGAAATGAAAGGGGTAGCGGGATACAGAATAAACCGATGTAATGAAGAGAAGAATGGGAATGACAGAATGACAGAAAACTACATAATAATAAACACCATCAAAATACACAGATAACATGGTCGGATATAATGCCTGAAGAATCTAATCATAAAGCTACTGTAACGGACGGACAGAAGATAAGAGAGATTTTCGATGGAAAGAGAGATCAGTAACTCGGACGAGCGTTATACATGAAATAGGACAACAGGTGTGAGGAGCGGAGAGGAGAGGCCAAGTTTGCTCAGACGGATTGGAAAGGGGTGCAAGTGGGAAACAGGAAGGGGGGGGGGGTCGATCTCAGTCGTCACCCGGGGTCCAGACATTCCGACGAACGTTTGGGTTATTTTAATCAGTTCAGGTGAATGCTGACATAAGATAGTTGAAGTTTGTATATTATCTTTTGGATGATTCCCCGGCGTCTGAATTTTATATGCCATCGTTTCGGAACACACTGTCTGTTCTTCATTGGTGTTGTCAGCACCTATGAAGATGGAACAGTGTGTTCCGAAACGTCGGTACATACAATTCAGACGCCGGGGAATCTCCAAAAAGAAAGAATAAAACATTCAGAACACGGCGAAAGATCGAAATCCATAATCCTGAAATTTGCCACGACCACGTTCACTCTCCCACTCACAGTGGTTAATCGTATTGATCTCAGTGCATGCTAAAAGTGGCCAGTACACTTGATAGGAAGCAGTTCAACGGCCCATGAACCATCCGCGATCACTACAGACGGACATTTACACATAAATTTACAAAAAAAAAAAATCTTATACCACTGGCAGATTTCAAACTCTGTGGTTATTTACGACAATTAGAAGGCGATTTCATTTTTTGTTTTGACCGGACAATCGGCAGCCGACAGTCGGTACTATCAATAGGCTGCGAGTTGGGCGATAAAGGGTTCGAATTCCAGCAGGGGCAAAATATTTTCTCTTCTCCAAAAGGGCCACAATGCCTACAGTTCGTTGGGTAGCAGACTTGCTTACAGGGAGTAGAGCGCCCGTTGTGTTAAGATGACCACTCGCCTCCATGCAGTGCTGAGGGTGAGAGTGACTGGACCCACACATCTATTTCCGCCAAACACCTTCAGGCGAGCACACGGTCAACTCCACCTCTGTTCTTACAACACAGTAACACAGTAGCAAGGCTCGTCTTTGCCAATCTTACCGGACGATTCACGACGTCCTGTACTCCGTCACAAGACAACATATTCCAATACTCCAAGAAAGATGAACATTTCGCAGGTAAGTCCAACGCAACCCCAACGGCTACCGTTAAGAACGCCCAACTGTCAGCTAAACACTTTACAGGCGACAGCCGCCCACACCACGCATCACCGCATTGCTACACCCTCCTTAAAACCCCATGCAATCTAAGATTTCCCTAATACTGATTCTGTTATCGCCACGCGATGTTCAGCCGTCATTCTTCCGTAAATTTAATCACGTTCCATATCCTCTGATCATAGAGATCGAGTGACAGAACGTGTTACATCTCTGACGCATAGCCTGAATGCCAGTATCCTAATTCAAGAAACATTATGACGCCAATAAACACGAATAAGGTGAAAGACGAGGGAAGTTCTTACCATCCTTGCATACTGCCAACATGAAATCTTAAGCAAACCAACACCGGCTTTGTAACTTCCCTCCTAGATGCAGAGACACCACATTCATTACGATAAAACATTACTGGGATCAGAAAGAACACAAAAATGAATTTTGATGTTTCGCTGACCGTGCATCTCAGTATAATCCTAGAAATTAACCAACCTGAAGCACAAATTCTTGTTTTATAATAAGTTTATTATATGCCTGTACATGTTTCGAGCACTATGTGCTCATCATCTGGGGGTCAAAATTGTATTATACAGCATCTGGTATCATCACACCTGTAGGTAGCCGTCCGGTGCACAGGTTGGGAGAGAACTGCAGTCCTCTCCCAACCTGTGCACCGGACGGCCACCTACAGGTGTGATGATACCATATGCCGTATGACACAATTTTGACCTCCTGATGATGAGCACATGGTGCTCGAAACATGTACAGACATATAATAAAATTATCATAAAATAATAATTTGTGTATTAAGTTGGTTAATTACTAGGACAAAAATGAATACTTTGCATTAAAAGCAATCGCTGTAACAGCCGCGCGACTATAGCTGGCAGACAGGGAGTGTGACATATTCAGAGTAAAGATACGATATGAGAATGGCTCGAAATACTATATGTAATCAGAAAAACAAAAATGTGTACTCCTCATTGACCCTACCAAATTCTCCACCCTACAATATCTTTTCTTGGTTCCAAGCTGGCTACAAACGTTATGGTAGCAGTTGTAGACCTACACACATATTTACAATGTAAACTTTAAGAAATCGTTTGCCATTAAAGAACGATAAGGGAGCATGGGAACAGAACGGCCGGTTTAAGGCTATCGCAAAGCGAGCGGCTGTGTTCAAGGCTGGTTGCATTTCCGGTTCTTGTCAAACATATTTCGAATGTAAATTCACGAACTCTTCAATAAGCGAAAGTAGGGCAAAGAACTAAGTAATTAATTTAAATAATCTGCGCTCCGCCAGCACGCAATGTTACAGGGCAAGGATTCGTGTAAAGAATAAATCACAACACAATAAATACCTTTCATGCTTTCACTTCAAGTGGTTTAAGAAAACTACGTGCACCCTGAACATGAACACAGCAGGCGCATCCGTAACGTTGGCTACTATTTACTAATCGGTAGTGCGTCACATTACAGAAGACTTACAGTCGATGTTTCCAGGTCGGGTAGTAAAAGCCATACCGTACTTTCTTTACAAAACCGGCGCGCATGAAGTCCAGAAACAAACAAACATACAACTGTCTTACGGCTTATTGAAGCTGAAAGGGTCTTTGGTGTTTAATAATTTAGAAGAGTAGAGAGACTCAAAATTTTGCAAATTTTAGGGAATTCAGAATTATTTCTTATTACATGTACGAGGCAAATAGCCTACGTGGGAGCAAACACAGGCCTATAAAATAGAAACAAGTAAACACTTGATTCTCGTAATAAGACACCAACAAAAAAGAAGTGTAAGGCAGTAAGGTCACATTCGTGGGCATACGGTGGCGAGTTGGTCGAGGCAGTGCGCTACAAGCCGGAAGGGGGACGGGTGTTCGATTCCCAGTGGTGTCATTGGAATATTTTGTTGTTCTTATCCTTCCGGGCGCACTACGGCCCTGGAGTCAACTCGGACTTTAATAGAAGCGAGTACCAGGGGTATCTCCTGGGGGGTAAAGACGGCCGGTGCATAGGGCTCAACTTACCACATCCATGTGCCGACTGTCTAGAAATCCTGGAAGCCTCCACCTTCTGCAGACCTAACGGCCTCTCTAGGCCTGTAATGGGATAGCTTTACCTTAAATTTACGGTAATACCGAAAATGAAACACTACGTACAGCAGGGTGGTTCTACAGTATGACAGCCCATGAGAGTGTAAAATCAATTACAGCCGCAGGGTTATGTTGGAAATTAATGTAACCTCACTGTTACAATATACTAATTCAGGAATCCCTAAGGAAAGAGAGAATTTCGGAGAGTTTGGCGTAAATGGGAGCATCAAACTAAAACAAGATACAGTCATGTGGATTGATCTGCCTCAGAATAGGGTCCAATGTTGAGGGCTTGTGTAGACCACATTATTTGCTGCCAATTTAAGGCGGGGAATTCCAAGAGCAGATAAGCAACTACTAGCCCCTAAACGGACCATACCCAGTGGTGACTTTCTCACCAATCCCACACGCGCGCCATATTACACCACCATCTCATTCTTGACCCGACAGCCCTAACAATACTGAGCGAAGCGTACAGGCCAAGAAGATCCTCACGGAGTGGGCGTGTCTCCGTGTTACAACAGGCACACATGTTATCCTCAGCACGATTTGTAAACACCTTCAGTCTATTTTCTTTTCCTGCGGTGTAACAAACTGTGTGACAGCCACATCTACAATCATCTGACAATACAGTTCACTTAATCCCCAGGTTTCTCGGTAAGACAAAACGACATTCTAACCACAAAATCATTAAGATTCAGTTCTAACACCAACGTTAATTGTGCAAATCCGGAAATAAAATATAGGCGAAAACGATTAAAATGCATGGAATTTATGGCAAAATATTTGGGGCGTTGCTCCCAGCAATTCGTATTTAGCTTCTGCTACTGTAAGTCACCGTGACAGGCTAAGACCTCCCTCGATATTACCATAACGCAACAGCCGAATGAAGAAGTGGCAGCTGCGCTGTACAAATGACATATTCTTGTTATTTAACGACACTTACTGAACCGGGTAGGTGTTGCTTGGAATTAAATGACTGTACTCGAAAAATTAGGAAAGGTTTGTCAAGGTACGGTCGTGGCTACCACCAAGGTGTTGTGATACGATCTCACAGGACTATGAAAATCTACGAAAAGCTGAGTCTGGCGCGTCTGTTTCCGGGTCGAAAATCCAACTTACAGATTTGCGCACTCGACACATGAATGACAACCACTGGCATGATCACATCTGACAATACGAACTGTAACAGGACTAGACTTACATGCCTACGTCCCTTGTTACTGTCTTGCAGGTAGAGGATTGTCAAGAAAAGCAGTTACATTAAAAATTGCTTCATCAGAGTTCAATTTCCGTTAATGAAGATCCAGATCCATTTATGGCCGTATATAATACGTAATTTCAAAGATTCATTTCCAAAAAAGAAACTTGTAAATAAAGATGTAAAACAGATAAAACAGAGTTTCAAAGATGTATATACGTACACTGGGATGTCTCTAATACTCCCTGACACGTACACAAACGCACACGCACGCATGCACACACACACACACCAAATACCGTCAATGAAATAAATTTCCCTAATTGACTTACTAATTAGTAGAATATATGGCAATAGGCATCATTAACGTGAATGAAGAGGTACAATTCAATAAGAAAGTTGAAAGAGCTCGTCTAATTATATTCATCTTTGCATAATGAGGCCTAATGTGTCTACAGGCGTACAGAGTGAGCATTAGAACTATACTTTCTGAACAGCTCCGGTTTCTGTGGGTGTGTCGTGTTGAAATGCTTAACAATTTCATCACAAAAGACGACACGAATTCAATTCCATAGACGGTGCACTTCTTGTCGCGTTCACAACGAAGGCTAAAACAACGAAGCCTAATACATTCACCAGGCCTGTCTGTTCGTTTGTAAAAACTCGAGATCCGCTGACTGGATTTTAATCAGATATGACACGAAGAAATCTTGCTAAAATCTTCTGACATATTTCAGTTCGAGTTACAATCTGATAATAACAAAGGTACAGGTCACCCTACGTCACGCCTATGCAGGAAGAAAAGAAGCGGAGGTACAGCTCCAACCCATTCGCAACCTCGTCGTTCGAAGCGGGTGGGTGGTCAGCACTACGCCCCGGCCGCTTTACCCCCGGAAAAGACATCGTACCCATTGTACAGGAGGCAAGGTGGGCCCCAGGGTCGGTCTAGTCAGACACAGAAAATCTCGCCCACACCAGGAGTCGATCCCCGGACCGTCCAGCCTGTAGCAAGTCGCTATACCGCCCATGGCACACCGGCCACCTCGAAAAATAACAACAGACACTCAGAAGAAGAAGAAGAAGAAGAAGAAGAGGAAGAAGATCTGTCTGTAGACGACTCGTTCTGTGAGCGCGTGGCGTAACTCTCTAAAACTTTATAGGGGCAAAAGAAGTACCCAAAGAAAGAAGTGCAAAAAAAAAAGGGCATGTTTTATGTTCAATATGCTTCTTGGTAGCACCTTGTGCTTTCAAAATAATTAAACAAAAGCAATTATTGTATTATTTATTACGCGAAATAACCAGGCGAACTTGGAAGAACTGTCAACGCCACGCGTACACTTCCCTGCTGTTTGTGTTCCGCATACCGTGCAGTTTCTTACATTCCATATTTTTAAAAAACCAACAAAATGCGCTAATTAAAATACAATAGAAAAGGTTATAAAACACAGTTCATATCAGGTGCCAGCTCCTACATGTTTCGACACCAAGGTGCCATCACCAGGAAGTTTATCAACAACGAAAGTTCGTATGTCCAACAAGTATTTCAGGCGCTATTCGCCCTCATTTCCATCATAAGAATTACAAGTCTTAAATGTTACAACTCCACATTACACGTCAATACATTGTTGCAACAACACCACACAGCGATAAGCCTTAGTTGTTGATAAACTCCCTGATGATGGGACCTTGGTGCCGAAACATGTAGGAGCTGGAACTTGATATGAATTGTGTTTTGTAACCTATTTACTTATATTTTAATTTGCGCACTTTGTTGTCTTTTTTAGAAATGAGGTATTTCCTACTTGTTTGCTCTTAATCCATAATGAAGGCGTAAATGTTAGGCAGTAAGACAATCATTTAGTGAGATTACTCCTGTCTGTCCATAATTCTTGTCTTGTCATGGCATTCATAAAAAAAACTGTGTGCAAACAAAAGGCGCGCAAAAGTGTGTGTGTGTGTGTGTGCGTGTTTGTGCGCGTGCGTGTGTGTGTCCGCCAGTTTCAGAGTCTGTTCGGGAAAAATCATCCTTTCTCCTGGTGCTCAATGGAAGCAGTCCACAGCAATACGAGCCACGAAAAAAAGTTTCACTACGTTCACAATTCGGGTAAGATAATCTGTGTTTATCGGACTTACGTCGAAAGAGAGCTGGTGCGAGTGGCGTTACTGTAAAAACAGTGGGCACTTACCAATGTTGAGTGTATTCTGGGAACCGCTAAACAGGACACTGGTTAGCGCTTACCTGAAACAAAGACGATAGCTACATTGAATACTATCACTTACGTAGTTCTAAGAGGTCTCTGCAGAATCAGACAGACACATACAGCATATAATGTGCCGGCAGTAAACAAAACCTGGAGCGTTGTTTCCAAATATATTGATTTTCCGAAACCAAAATTCAGGCCCACAGCACACACACACACAAATTTATACGGCGCCTCAGATCCTTCCGTCACTTTAAATACCACTTAAATTAAAACTAAACGCGCACTTTAAGATTTACAAAAGATTTCAAACCAGGTATTTTTTCTGCGATGTACAGGAAACGAAAATTCATAGGAAAAAATTTGAAACCGGAATGGATCGTGAAACACAAGTGTCTGTACTGCATCCCAGGAAGTAAGCAAGTTCATAATTTTAACCAACACAAAACTAGGACCTACTTGAGATATCCTCCATACACAACGTCAGACAATGATATAACACGTTCTGTCAGACGACCAATAGGTGAAGTGGCTCTGCGAAGAGAATCGGGTTACAGACAGGAGCGCACACGGCTTTGTGCACCAACACAGAGTCACAGCAACTGCCAACGACGATGAACAATATACGCGTCCCTGTAGTGATTTTCACAACGAATCAAATCTCACACCAAAAATTATTTGTTAATACAAAATTCATTTTTATGAACTAAAATTACCTAATTTATTACGCAATTTCTTTACATTTTATTTATCGTTTCGTAAAACAAAGGTCTAAAAAGTGCTGAAATAAGATTTCCTACAAATTTGTCAAGCCCCTTTCTGGTGCCTTCATCAGTTCCGCACTCCTTGCCGACCCAAATGTATGCAATGTCTCAGGCGATTAACCGCTGGCCTCTCACCGCGGAGGGCCGGGTCGGGTCGAATCTCAGGCCAGTTCATGTGGTATTTCTGGTGGACAAGTTCGCCACTAGGACAGGTTAATCTCCCAGCAATCCCAGTGCCCTGTCAACAGCTTTACAACGATGAACGATATTCATTCACTCATTCAATTCATTCATCTACAAACGACGCCATACAATCTCGGCAATTCAGAGCGTCGTTAAATAACATATTATCGCTACTGTTCTTGCAGCTAACAATAAACGTTACTGAAAGGTAACTCGCCTCATAATTTCAAGCCTTTTAGTCTACGTTCGCACATTGGATTTATTATGAACATTCACTCCTGCCTTACTTGGCAATTACGACATTTCAACACGGTTCACCTTTCAACTTTCTTCTTTATTTTTCTGGATACTCATTACTGCAAATGCGAAAATAGTTTTAAATAACCTAGTAAACACACAGGTGGGTACCGCTTATGAGTTCAGTTTTATAGAGTGAATACAAAAATAAATACATTTTCTCAAGCTCATAACAAGCCTTACCCAACAGTCCTGCCTCATGCGAAGAAAGAAGTGTGCACTGCCTCTGCGTTGGTGTCGATTACTGGCAAGACGTCCATACCAAATGGCGCGAGTTTATCAACAGGTCAACAGCTACCAGTGTAAGACGGACAGGCGGACAAGATGCTGCAGCTCAAATTTTTTCTCATATAATAACAAGCTACAACACTGTACAATTCAAGAGACAATCTGTGTACGTATGTTTCTGTCGACATTTGACGTGCGGTCCAGATGCCGGTTGCGGATTTCTTGCAAATAAAGTTGCTGACCATTACAATGAGTTACATTGACGCGAAGAGCGACGTCAGAGGTTCCGCATATTTTAAAACAAAAAACTTCTGGACTTCATCCTTCAACTCGTTCGCATAAAGATATTTGTGAGAGATAACAATATGTGACATACACATTCCACTGTTCACATAAATAACCTGAAGTGCACTGGAAGCAATGTAAAAAAGAAAAACCTCTTTCGAGTAATAACAGTCGAACGCTCCACTTCACTGTTTCCTTACTGCCAATTGTATCTTGCGTCTACATTCGTCATGTGCATATATTCCAGATCCAATCCTACTGTAGGAGAAGCTCATCAAAAACAGACGGGTGTTGAGGAACAGTTAATATTCGGGTAAACACTGGAGAGTTTCTTTGTTTGACAAAGTTACCGATTTGTAGCGTTAAACAACTAACGCAGTTTATACACGGCGTCACCGATTATTAAACTGATTATTAAAAACGTTCGGTTTAAGCAGCCTTCGGACCTCCGCAGAATAGGTCAACATAACACCAGCAAAGCAGCTTTTACATTTAGTTCAGGCTGGCAATACTAAAATCATTCGAGTACGCAATAAAGTTTAGTAGACGAACTGCTGGAACTGACGTAGAAACCTCCACAATTATGACGTTTACAGGGCCGTATATCGTAATATATTTCTACAGCAAAACCAACCAGATGTACCAATGTATCAAATTTATTTCTTTTGGAATAACTCTACATGTTTCGGACGGTCTTTCTGTCTATCATCGGGAGTTGACGACTGTACATACAGCAACAGGCGTTTGTCATATAGATACTGCTGTCTGCTTGCTAGCAGGTACCCGCTAGCAATCAGACAGCAGTATCTGTTTGTGAGATGCCTGTTGTATGTACAGTCGTGAACTCCCGATGATGGACGGAAAGACCGAAACATGTAGAGTTATTCCAAAAGAAAATAAATTTGAGACACTGGTGCATCTAGTTGGTTTTACTATAGAAACACATAATTATGCCCGTCTTTTATGCATTCATCGCACAGTAATGCACAAATATAGGCTTGAAAGTATCGTCTGAGCACGTTACTAATTGATGGCACTGTTATGGCTGTCACGGTGCATGACGGATGGTCTTCGGAATTCTCATAACGCACAGGTTTACTACTCCGACTCTTATACCGGTACGTATTTCTGCACCCACCTGTATCAGTTAAGTCCCCCAACGATGTAGACAGCACGTTCCACAGAAATGACGGAAAAAATCTTACACCACGAATGAGGCAGAGCGTTCCTCTTAAAATAGCGGAACAAATTCATTATCCTCCACGGTACAGCAAGCCAAAATACCATGTAATTTAGACATTAATGCTTTCCATAAAACCGCTGAGTGTTTTCACTGACAGCTGTGAAGGAATTAAGGTCAAACCTATCAGCGCTGATGAACTCATAGGTACATACGTTCTCTGCAAGAAGTGCCTAAAGTAAGCACACGTGGCTAGGTTTTTTCTGCTCCCTTCCCCGTCCGTTTCCTTCATATCTGACGCAGTTACTAAACGAAAACACTTCAATCCAATTCGAGTCGTGACACCTACCGTCCATGCAGATCAAAAAAGAAGCTTTTTCAATTTTTCATTAAAAAAAATCATGAACCAACCATTAGCCTATATGTAACAGATACGTCAGTTCACACAATGTCGACAAGTTCCAGTTCAAATTTTGTTTTCTTGTTCCACGAAGGTATTACATAACCCTGAAAAAGAAACTTACCCAAAATTCAGACGTTTCAAGGGACAAAAAAAAGTGTGACCAGATATAGGCCTACTTAATCCATTATTCACTCTAACCACACACGTTCATTCTAATTTCATCTGCTACATGATAAAACTTACGAACTTAATGGCTTCTCTATGTAGACACATGCAGCCGGCAACGAAAATATCTATGTCGATATGTCAACCATTAATCCACAGTAGGATGAAATATATCAAGCAGTCTGTCAAATACGCTGCAACCCGAGTACAAAGACCGTTGGGCATGTGCATGGAACACGGCAGGTGAAACAAATCCGTTGCTACTGGCTGGGTTAGTACTGGAAATGCATATCCATCAGCACTGCAGCTGACCCCCACAGGAAGCTAGCATTGCTCTTTCAATGGCGAGAGGAAGGGTGGGGTGCGGAGGGGTTGGGGTGGGGGTGGGGCAGTCGTTATTCTTGCTTAAATGTACCATTTATGTTGAAGCGCGTTCAGAATCGTAACTATCAATATAAACATCAAACACGCTCTAAACGAGCTGAATGATATCAACTCCACCGACACCCCAGTTGCAGCCTCTCCTGTCATTAAGCTCAAAACGCTCCATCGCAAAGACTACGGCCGTCACAAACTGGGCATGTTAGTTCGTGCTTTCAGCTCCTTCAGTGATGCCATTTCAACTGTACAGGTTACATGAAACTGAGATGAATCAATTCACGTATCTGAGGAGAGTAACTACAAAAAAAATCACGAACCAGGTCACGATATGCAGGGTCCCAGCAAAGACCGCATGTCTCTAATTCGACGTCGGAGTACAAACTGCAACTGCAAAGTGACTCCGTACCAACATTTTGCTCAGTTCCGGTCACAGAATTGTCTAGGGCGGAAAATGTAACGCGTAAGGAAGAAATGAAAATCCATAAAGAAATTTACTATAAAAACAGAATGGCACAGACCACGAGGAAGATCTTAGCACTAACGGGAAAATAATGTAAAGACATCTTTAGAAGTACTCGCAGATTGGATGCACGCGAACGGTATTCTACCTCATAGCGTCCGGTGACAACTGTCGTTGCGGGTAACGGCGATGGATTGTAGCGTCTTATAAGAGGCCAAGAAATTCTTGACAATTTCAAGTGACTACCATCTTTCCGAGACGAACCACACTGCACTTAGTGCTGTACATGACTGCGATCTACCAACTTACACATTTCCACCTCTTATGGCTCATTAGTTTCCACTGCCAATTCCTAAGACAAGCATATGTTTCCCGCTTGTAACCACGTTTTACTGCATTCTTCAGAAAGAAATACATTAATAATTGATTAATTTTTCGGAATGTCTCTACGTTCACAAAACTGCAGCACAGAACTAACCAATTAAGTACTGCAGGCGTCATGCCCATCTGAGCAGCTCCACCGATTACCATGACAATGACAGCTTAGCAACACAAGAGCAAAAAGATTACAAAACTGCCGTGTCTGCCACAGGCATGATGTTCAAGCAATTCCAGGCAAATCCTTCAACCGGTTGGAACGTCCACAGGAGGGCATACACAACAATCACGTCACAAGTAAACTCTACCTTATCAACCAAGGCGCCAAGGCAAGAAGGAAAAGCAGCAGAGGACAATTCTCATGATCCGTTGAAGTGAACTAAATTAAATGCTCAAAACTGCTGCATGTCAAACGAACAAGACCCAAGTATTCCGCTGCTAAGTACTCCCAAGGGGATACAGAATTACTTAGAAACATCCTTACGAACTTCGGCGAGAGGGAGGCTAGGGTGAACACAAATGCTAGTCACGAATCTCCCATTTTGATATTCGCTGCACGGAGCACGCAGCAAAGTGGTTCTCCGTCCGTGAGAGACTGCATATAATTCCACTCCTTATGTACTTTGCACAATTACTTTTGTCCATTCTCCGAGAACAGCAATCAATCTCACAGCCAACGACGACGTAACTGAAGCCATAGGAAATTGGCCAACGAACTACAGCACAATTGCTGCCTGTGATAACGTAACATTAAGTAGTAACAAGTTATATTCGCTAATCTGGGATGTGACGCAGCGTTCATTGGCAGTTAGTTACCGACGTTTCGAGACAACCCTTCAGTCCGTCTTGAAGGGTCAAGCAGTCAAAGAACTACCCATCAACGCTCAGTAACATCCCAGAAGATGGAAGATTTCATTTAGCCCGCAGCGGAAGCTTGAATTCAGGCAAACATGTATTGCATGTCATACCCCTATCCCAGACGTTTCTAACATTCAACGGAAGAGTGAAAATACGTCACCATCGATCTCAAGTTATCTACTGATGGCAGAAACTAACTTGAAGGTAAGCAAAAATTGGACCTACGATGAAGACCCAAGCCCTCTGGGATATCATGCCATGTGCAGTGAGGTACGGTTAATAGGCTTTCGGAAGATCTCGCTATCTCCATCTTAAGGGCGGCATTCTTGGATAAGTCAAGATGGAGGCAGCAATCATCTGCAAAACGTCGCTACCAATATACCAATCCAAACGGCGTAAAATTCTAAAAGACTGAAATGTTCATTAACTGTGCTGACACAACGTCTAATCTGGAAAACTCACCCTTTTGAATGTCTTGACGAAGCCATCCCAGAAATTTGACACACCTCGTTGAAATACTTACCACCCTACTTCTAAATGTCAGCCTAATTGGTCAACGAGTTTCCCATTTCTATCAGAAGAGGTTGTTATGGGTTGCGCCTTAGATCTTTCTTGCACTGCCGCTCCAATAATCTCGGTTGCTAACGGCAACACACTATCTGCACCGCTTTCGGTGAAAATACATTAAAATGAAAGACAAATTTAAAAAAATAGCTGTACTTTATTAAAAATTTATTTGAATTCAAGCATTCGTCCAATTAACTATTTATTGGTAGCGTTAATTATGTGCTCCCAACCGTCTACCGTCCAATAGCACGTAATTTCTCCGACAGTCAATTTATTAATTCCGTGAGATTCTTAGAATGAACTGCGAATGCTCTCTTGAAAAACATTAATAAGTAGGTCTTTGTAATCAATAAGATATGTCTTTTCTTTGAGGTAAGTATATTATTTTCATGAACTTCTATTCACAAAGATTCAACAGCCATAATTTTAAATCCAGTTATTAAAAAATTTGTATCTGCCATGTCCTGTAAGTCCTCAAAGGTCTCACAAATGCAGAGAGAGACGAACATGCAGGAAGTCTGTTGAAAGACTAGCACAGTATAGCGGAGAGGGCACACACTCGTAACAGAACTGTATTACCCAGGCACAGATGGAAAAGTCGAGCTAATTTATTGTTAATCCGTGAAGAAAAAAGAGAAGAAAAGACGAATTCTTAAGTTAATTTAACGACATTACTTAGATACTTCAGTTACGAAGCGCGGAATGCAACAAGCGATCATCATTGATGTTGGATAAGTGAATATTTAGGAGCAGGCATTCACAGCCTATTTGGAAATGCCACCATAACATCCAGAGAAGTTTCAGTCAGCAGCACGGCAGCAGGGTCCACAGTAGGAGCGGCCATCTTCCTAACACATGTCCAGCGGAATATTGCTACTGCAACATGCTCGGAAAATAGGCTATACGGCCATTGAAAAGACGAAGCACCACAACGTTAACCTTATTGTCACTTTCGACTTGTTATGAGAAATAATTAAGTTTATCAGACAAGCAGGCCGTTTCTCCTGCAAGTATGCAAACCGAATCGAGTCCAGAAAAATCGATTTCGAAGTGACTCGCTAAGATGTTACAAACTCTTAGGTTAAGCGATATACAGGATATATATGAAAGACAAATGGCCTAACTGATGATAAGGGACTTCCAGAGAATTGCAGAACGTGGCTAAAAGCCAAACTGAACAAAGGGAAATCTAAACAAACATCGGTTCTAAACTTCTGTAAAAACAAACGGCATTCAAACAATCGTTACACAAACTCGATGACTACTGTTAAAATTGTTCAAAGCTTATCTGCAATAGACACAGTTAGCGAGCTGAACATAAAACAGCAGCAGGTCTATATGGTAAATATGCAGCATAGCTTGCCAAACAATTGCAATCCCACTATTATCGCTTGTCGCCTGATGTGTGATGAAACTCTACGCAAAATGCCCTCTCTGCCCCCCCCCCGCCCCCCGGCCACCAACAACATAACCAACTGAGGACAAGGAAAAAGTATAATTGACGTCTAGCCATATGAAACTAACAGTTAAAACATCGTGTCTATTATTATTATTATGTGCCCCCTTTAGCCCCCCGTAAACTGGGTACTGCGGCCCCTTGTCTTCGAGTAAGCCAGCCGGAACATGAATATAGCCACTTACCACTATACACTGCCGAAGTTAAGAATGCTTTGAACCACACCTTGACCATCTTCCACGTTTTCACGTCCTGGTGATTACGCAGCACATAATCAAATTTAGCGGGCTAACCTCTTCAAGTTTCCGCTCTGTGCACCCCTTCAGGACCTAGTGACCTGCATGGCAGATGACACTAAAATCGAAATTCATTGCACTTCTCAGAGGATTGCTCATCTACACTGCTATACAGTGCTACACACCTCACTGAGATATACCGGAGGCAGTAGACCTACTACGGACCTTAATACCTTGCCAACAGCTACACACCTCACTAAGATATACTGGATGCAGTACCACGGACTATCAGGATAAAGCTCTGATTTCCAGATATCCTTTGCCACAATCTTGCTATTTCTTCGTCCATGTAACAGTGTCTTCAACCATTATTATAGATTTTAATTCACTTAGGAAATCGCCTGCAATTCCACAAAACATATCTTCAAAATCAGTTTCCACATTTTACTCCCACTGCCGCTAGTTTTACCACGTGGTCTATTCCTTTCAGAACTCGAATTATAACTGTGTATTAATTAACAACCATCCCCATCCACTGCCGCGGTTAAGAATGCGTGAAGCCTTACCTCCCTACCCAGTGCCCGCTTCACGTACAGTTTATTTAAGGACAACAACAACAAAAACAATTATACCTTCACCTGTATACTTTGTAACCCTATGACCTCTCCAACTCAAAAGCCTAGCAGACTTAAAATTCCGTACGACCTGCTGCTTTTTTTTGTACTTTAGATGCCGGACTGCTGGCTAGAAGTCAGTACTCGGAAGGTCCTGCGACCGGCCATCTCGACACAGATTTTTCTTGGTTTCCCTGTGTCTATAAGCAAATGCTGAGATGGTTCCCAA
>Ga0131853_10007993_pt1 | contig 19215 bp, 16 predicted proteins | sample TergutLab28metaG_FD_92764 | JGI IMG/M metagenome (GOLD analysis project Ga0131853, IMG submission 92764) | Labiotermes labralis P1 segment gut microbial communities from Petit-Saut dam, French Guiana - Lab288 P1 (version 2) (version 2) | ecosystem: Host-associated > Arthropoda: Insects >...
AATGATTAATACAGTCTTGTTCATTTGTGAATAATTTGTTAAACTCGAATAAGGTCATACTACCTCCTAAATTGCATAAGTAGTATAACCTATATTTTATTACTTGTCAAGGGATACTTCCGATTAAATTTAACTCAAAGCTGCTCCAGTCAAAAGCTGAGCGTTGACGAATAGTAAAAACAGTATATTCTAAAAATAACATTAAAGTTATAAACCAATCATCTTCATTAAAAGTAATACTTTTATCAGGGTTAATGGTAGGGTTAAAAACATAACTTTGCACCCGTACATTATTTACTAAAATCATCAAAAAATACTTAACCATAAAACTTTTAGCGGTTTCATATTTACCTCACTATTATTTTGTTAGATTATTAATTCCACCTAAAATGAGCTATAAAAGCTTCTACCATAGGTTGGGTGTAGATAAAAAAAGCTTGAAAAAAGTTATAGTGCCCACTAGGAATAATAACACTTCTGCCCTGCTCAACGCCATTAAACGCTAACCTTACTAGTAGCGTAAGCTTATTAATACTTTCCATATTATAATTACCGTGTAAAACTAGGGCTACTTGGTTGAAAAGCTCTAAAAATTGTGTACCCTCACCGGTCGAAGAAAGTTTAAAGCTCTCCCAATTAAAAGCAGAGCGATTGAAGGTTATATAGCGAGTATAATCCCAAAAGATACTGGAAACTATCTGCCAATCATATATATTAAAAGTAATACTTTTATCGGGGTTAATAGTTGGGTTAAAAACATAGCTTTGCGCCTTTATATTGCTTGCTAAAACTAGCAAAAAAACACTTAACCATAAAACTTTTAGTTGTTTCATATTTACCTCGTTATTATTTTACTAAATTATATATGTTAAATAATGGTTTGTAAAGGGTGGTTTTATCTAAATAAATGCAACAAAAAACCGTTAATTAAATAGTTTTATAGTTATTTAATTAACGGTCATTTTATAATATACAAAAATTGCGGTTTAAGTGTTTTTTACTTATTTTGTTTACTGGGGCCGGCACCTAAACTGTTGCCCATATTATTAGCCATATTTTTTAGCGAGTTATCGCCTTCTTTAGGCTCGGGGTGATACTTTTGGTTGTATAAATGCACCAATAGTATTACAATGCCCATCATTAAATAAGCTATACTAAAGTTTTGGGCAGCATTTATTCCTAAGTTACCGGCATGGATAAAACCGAAAAATGATAAAACAACTTGTAAAGCAGCTACAATTACGGCCTTTATCAGCTTTTTATCGATGATAAAAATAACTATCATCGCCATAGTGGCCGCCGTCATTACATGGCCTTGACTCATAGCCAGCAGTGCAGGGTAAAAAATTTGGTTACTACCCAGTTGCGGCACTAAATTATTTAAAATGTAAGGGTTAGCAGGTGGTCCGGGTGGCCATAAGCCTTGCACAATACGCACCGCTTGTACCGAGTTTTGAATAATAGTAACTACCCAGCTGGAAAGCCAAAACATCATAGCTAAAATAATGGCCGGATAATGGTGCTTGGGCGAAGCCTGAAAGGCCTGCGAACCAATAGTGAGAGCAATAAAGATGAGTATGGCAAAAATAGCCTCTACCGGGATAAGGGCCATAAAGACAGGAATTAAGGCAAACCAAGTTACTATAAGTACAGCGATACCGGTTAATACCGAGTAACTGGTGCGGGCGCCCATCTCTTTGTAGCCGGGGTGGCCAATGTAAATGGTAGTAGGGAAGGGGCCGCCAATTAAAACGTCTACTATGGTAAGGGCACCATCGGAAAGCAGCGCCTCGCGCTCGGGGTAGTTGTCGCCCGCAGCGGCAGCGCTTTCAAGGTTATTAAGGGTGCCAATGGCGTTGGCAATGCCCAGCGGTATGGCCGAAATAAGAATGGGCGCTACCTCGATGGCGTGGCCACCAGCGCCAAATAGCGTGCGTAGGCCCTCCCAAAAAATACCTACAGCCGGATAAGGCATACCAAAACCCACACCGGCAAAAGAGGTTACTAAATTATCCCAGCTTTTAAAGCCGGTAATCCAACCGGTAGCTACCCCAAAAATCACCATCCATACGGCTACAGGCATTCCTAAAGGAAATTTCTTTTTGCCTAAAAAGCCCAGCACAGCAATACCAAGTCCTACAATACCAATGTAAGGCAAGCCCCACATTTGGGCGATAGGTGCCATAGCAATAAGGGTAAGCGAAAGACCGGCCGCATTACCTAGCATAGCGGCGCGTGGCATTTTAGAGCGAACGGTACGGGCAAAAGGAGCCACGACAATTTCGACAATCCCCTCTAAAAAACACCACGCTAAGGCTACACCCCAAGCCAGCATATAGTTACCGCCGGTGGCTAACATAACGGGGTTAGCAACTACAAAAGTTACGACAAACATATGGCCAACTGATGGGCCAAAGGGTAAGGCGCAAACTTCGGGGTTCCCAGTTTTTTTGGCGGTGCGTTTGGCAAACCAAGCCCAATAAAAGTTACCTAAGGCTACTCCTAGCCCTACAGCCGGTAACATACGGCCGACAACCAGATAGGCCGGTATACCAATACCTATCATTAAAGAGGCCATAACCATAAAATTTGTTACAATATTAACAAATAAACCCATAAAGCCGCTAAACTCATTTTTATTAAACAAGTTTTTAGATGATAACGCTAAATTCATATCTCCCTCCTAATTCAATTCTATTTAATAGCCAGCAAGGCTTTTTCAAAGACCTCTAAAGGCATATTTACTAATCCGGCACCCACTATGCCATGCCCGGCTATTTTATGGGCAATACCAGTGTTAATAATAGGTTCTATCCCCGTTTCTAACACCTTAAGCACATCTATGCCGGTAGGTGAGCCGATAAAATTTAAGGTAGGTATGGTATAACTTTGGCTTTCGCCTAAGGTAATTTTAGCCATATCTTGGGTAAATTTAATGGCATCTTGCACTGTGCCGCCTACCAATTGGGTCATCGGCAGGGCTGCTGCCATCGCAAAAGCGCCGATACCGGCGGTTTCGGTAATAGCCGAATCGCCCATGTCGGGGTTGGCATCTTCTTCGGTGTAACCGGGAAAATATTTACCACGCACCATTGGGGCTTTTACGGTAAACCACTGGTCGCCGGTACCGCTGGTTTGTATGCCAACTTCTGTGCCATTACGCGCCATTACCGTTACTAGGGTAGAGTGCTCTATGCCTTTAGCGGCATCCATCGTGGCTTTGCTGGCGGCCATTGCAAAATTTAAAAAGTACCAGTTGTTATGCAGCATAGTATAAGATAATTTAATTAAAACATCGTAAGGGGTGTTAGCCTTAGCCAGTTCCGGCATTAAAGTTTTCCAAAGTTGGCCGGTGGCGGCGATAAGCCTATTGTGGCAATCGTCGCCCATATGCAAAGCCTGAGCGATGATAGTGCGCAGGTTAATCCCTTCGCCGCGTACCTGTAAGGCTTTTTTCATAGTGGGTAACATAACATCACGTAAAAAGCGTAAGTTTTCTTGAGTATCTTCACCAAAGGCCCCAAAAGAAAAAGGCTTGCCTTTCCCCTCCGAGTTAAAAGGTGAGTAGGCTATATTGCCATTTTCTATGTTGGTAATAACAATAACCGGCATATTGGCCGAAAAAACACCTGTCATGGGGCCTACGGCATTTAAGTGGTGGCAAGGCACAAAGTTCATAGAAGGGGCTACCTTACGTGCTTCTTCCTCATTGGTTGCCTTACCTTCGTAGATAAGCGCGCCAATTACCGCACCCTGCATAGGGCCGCACATCTTCTCCCAAGTAACCGGCGGGCCGGCATGGGCGATAGTGTTGTCGGTAAAACCCGGTATAACGTCTTTGGCAAAACCTACATCGGTCCATGTGGGCTGGGCGGCTAATACCTTTGCTAAGGCTTTAGCATTGGCGGCATCAATTAAATCTTTTTTTTGCAGTACCAATTTAAGTTTATCATTTATCTCGGTTTTACCGCCGGCAGGAGGCCGCCAATCTAGCTGTACCACTTCTACATCGTTTTTTTGTAATTCTTGGGCAAAAATTTCTAGCCCGGCATTAATAACTTTAAGTTTTTCGTTAAGCAAATTGTTAGCCATTATGCACCCCCATTAATTTTGTTGATAATTTGCAAACTTAGCTCTGCGGCATATTGGTTAGATGGCAGTACAAAAATGCCAACCTCTTCTAATTTTTTTACTTGCCCACTCTTTACTTGCGGGTCATTTTCTGTGCCGGTTACACTGGCAATAACTATCTTATGATTTTTAATTTTGCCTTTAGCACTGGCTACAGCTTTGGCCAGCTCGCCGGCGGGGTCTTCGTGGCTGCCATAACCTAGTACCACATCGCACAAAATAACCGCTACATCATCATTTACAAAAGCCTCTTCGATAAAAGCTTTACGGTTGGTAGGGTCTATCATAGGGTGCAAAGCCCCGCGTGTATATTCATCATCACCTAAGTCGAGGATTTCGGCTTTTAGTCCCTTTAAGATGTGTTTAGCTTCGCTGGCTAAAGTGCCGCCGGTAAAGAGGCCTTTAATGGCTTTTTGGCCGGCTTCTAGTTTGGTTATATGTCCTAAAATATCTTCACGGCTTTCGCGTTGGTACAGGTGAATGGCTTCATCGGCTTTACTGACTTGGGACAAAGCAAGGGCCTTCGCCGCCGCCTCTTCGATGGTACCGGCCACATAAATGTTGTCTGCAATCTTTTGCGATTTTTCTCCCAAAAAAGCCAGTACAGCCGGTTTTTTAGCGGTTTTTACGGCTTCTATAACCTTTTGAGCTACCTCCTGTGCCGGTGGTTTAGAGATAATAGCAATAACTTTGGTGGCTTCATCTTTTTCCATAAGTTTTAAAGCCGCTAAGGTGGTGCGCGCCGCTACCTCTTTAGATAAATCGCGCCCGCCGGTGCCAATGGCGTGGGTAATGCCGGCACTAAAGTTATCTAGCAGCACCGTAAACTCTTGTGTGCCGGTGCCGCTAGCGCCAATCACCCCAATATCGCCCTTATTTATGTGGTTAGCAAAACATAGCGGTACACCGCCAATAATAGCCGTACCGCAATCGGGGCCCATTACTAATAAATCTTTGCTGATGGCATAATCTTTGATAGCTATCTCATCTTCTAGTAAGACATTATCACTAAACAACATAACATTTAAGCCTTGCGATAAAGCATTTAAAGTTTGCACTGCAGCATAAGTGCCCGGTACAGAGATAATAGCCAAATTTGCATCAAGCTGTTTTTTTGCTTGTTCAAAGGTGGCCGGTGCAGCTTCTTCGGTGCTTTCATTACTTACGTTAGCCGATGAAAGTATTTGCTTTTCAAATTGTTCAATAGCCTTTTCGCCCGTAGCGTTGTCGGCACTTTGTACAATAATCACCAAGTCATCGGCCTCTGCCGCCTCTACATCTTTATTCATTAAAGAGCCTTGCATACGGGTTTTTTTGTTTATCTCGGTGGCCATAAAAGCAAAGGCCTGCTCGATACCCGGTATATCTTTTATCTCTGAAGAGACCCGCATCAGTTTTAAGGAATCTTGATAAAACTTCTTTTTAATTTTTGTGAATATAGCCAAAGCTTTGCTTCTCCTTTGTTTTAAAAATAATATAAAATGCTATCTTTAAATACTAGCATAAATAAGTTAATTTGCAATGGTATTTTTACACAAAAAAATCCGCAAAAATTGTGGCTTTATAACAGTAAAGAGAGTTTAAGTAATTATTTATAACAAATCGTTTAACTTTAAAGCTATATTTAGCTCTAACTTAGTTTTATAGTTGGCTAAATCTATGCCAATAACTTCTTTAGTTATTCTTAACCTATTTATAATGGTGTTAGGATGCACCCTAAGTTTAGCGGCCGTTTGTTTTATGCTTTCTTCTTCTGCAAAAAAGGTTTTTAAGGTTAAATAGATTTCGGTTTTGTTAAGTTCATCATAGTTTTTAATTGAGCCTAACTTTTCTTGGGTAAATTGGCTTTTTAAGTATACATCTTCGGTACTTACAATAGATAACACCTGATAAAGGCCAAGCTCATTAAAGTTAACAATAGGGCCAAAATTAGGTAATTTTTCGGCTACTGCTAAAGTTTGTTTGGCTTGCTGTACAGCTTTATGAATACCTAAAATATCCGGCATAACATTACTTAAGGCTATTTTGCTAAATGGGCATATTTCGCGGTATTGTCGTAAGGTTTTATAAAGATTAGCCTGCTGCCGTTCTTGGTTTAATGATGGTACGATAATAAGCAATAACTCCGATAGTTCGGTTATAATAATTTCTTTTAGGCCTAAGTTTTCTGCTAAGGTATAAATTTTATCGGTTTCTAAATTATAGGCATGGCCTTCTATTTTTGGCAATTTTATTAGGGCAGCTATAAAATTTTCAGGAAGTTTAATAGAGTAGTGTTCGGTAATATCTTGTAATTGAGAGCCTGAGACAATTTTCTTATTTAATATTTCTTTAATAATCCGCGCTTCAGAGCTGCGTTTGGTTTCGCTATCTTTGCGCTGCCGTATTTTTTCTAAAACCGGGCTCAATATTTCAAAAAAAGAAATATCGGCAGGCAACTGTATAATGGGATAACTTAAAGTTTGAGCGGCGGTTATTAATTCTTGGGGTATTTGGTTATCACTCTCTGGGGATATAGCTAAGGCTAAAGCGCCCTTTTTAATAAGATTAGGGATTAACTCGGCTTGCCGTAATTTATCTTTTATTGGGTGCAGGGCAGTAATAATTAAATCGCCGGCTTTAACAAACCGTTCTATATCGGGGGTCGAGATGATATTAACAGAGGTAATTTTTTTATCAATACCCTCTAAGCCGGATACCATAATAGAGCCGGCCATTACAGGAAGCTCGAGCACCTCTTTAACGGTTATGTACATAGCTCTTCCTCCCAAGCGACAGCGGTTTCTTTTAAACCAAATAAGCAGCCTTTAAGTTCGTCTAACCCTGAGCTGGCTCCGTAATGCAGCTTTTTATACAAGGCTTTAGTCAGCTGCCTTTCATTTTTATTAAAGATGGCTAACAAAAAATTTTCGGTGTTAAAGCCCGGCTTATTATTTATAGCATATTTTAAGAAATGCCGGCTTATCTCGCCGGTTTTATGAATATTTTTACTAACTTTTTTTAAAGTTTCGGCTAAAAAAGGCGCTCTTTTATGGTACAACTGCTGTAAAAACCACATACCATAAAGCATACCAGCTAAAAAATCATCACCGGCCGGTGTTAAACCTTCGCCTAAACCGATATATTCTTCAGCCTTAAACAACTTTATACCGGCTGGCCACAGCATTTTACCGCTATCGTGCCTATCTAAGAAACTATTTATTTCGTTGCACTTTAAGATAATTTCTTTATAAGATAATTTATTTATCCCCTCCCAGCCGGTTAAACTTTGCCAAGTAGCTGCTTTATCTATACCTACTACTACAGGTATACTGGTTACATACATCACCTTGGGGGTAAAAACGACTTTGTCGCCTACTTTAGCCAAAGTATTTAAAGGTTTGTCTTTAAAAGCTACCGTGCATACGGCCTCCATAATGTCTATATCTTGGTAAAGCACGGTTAAAAGCTGGCCTTGCGGTAATTTTAGGTTAATAGCCCTTTCAAAAACACTATGCACCACTCCTGCCGAACCTTCTTGGCAGGCCTTAGCAAAATTTGTACCTTTAACTAGAGCATAAAGCATGCAGCCTCCTGTAAAGTTAGGTTATTAACTATTTTACATTATATGCTACAGGAAGACAAGCTAGGGGGCCAAAATATTTTTTTTGCGGATAACTTCTTTTTTTTTACGCGCTGGTCTTAAGCGCTTAGGTTTTTTACGGATATGTACATCGGGTTCTTTTACTTTAAGGCTAATGCCGGCTTCAGCATAAAGCAGGCTAGTGGCATCGGCAATATCGGTGTGCGGTAAGGCGATGGGCCTTAAGGCTAAACGTACCGTTTGTACTACTTCATTAAAGTTATCTTCTTTTAATTCGGTAGTTTGTTTAATATAGTCTTTTAATAAACAAAAAACCATATAAGCCCGGCTTTTATCTTCTTTTAAAGCAAGCTCTTTAAAAAAACTGTGCCGCGCCTTACCTAAACGGGTTAGATAGCTATCGATAGTAGGCAAAAAGTATTTAAGTAAATCGTAGTTGTAAAGCTCGTTTAAAATTTCGGCGGCATGGTTATTGGCTAATATCTTAAGCAGCTCTTCGCCAAGCCGCGAGTGCGAGCAATTTTTTAACAGCATAGCCTGCTCTTTAATAAGGTCGCGCAGTTTAGAACTAATTTTGCTGCCGGTAATAACACTGTATTTTACGGCACGCAACATACGCACCGGGTCTTCTCTAAAGATGCTTTCCAGCGGTAAAATGGGTTCGATAAGCCGTTTTTTTATGTCGCGCATAGCGCTATGAAAATCGATTAATTTTTCAGCAACCGGGTCGTAGTAAAGGGCGTTAAGGGTAAAATCACGCCGGGTAACATCTTCATCAAAGCTGCCGTAAACATTACGTTCGTGGCCGCCGGCCCTAAAGGTGGCTACTTCAAAAATTTTGCCGTTTATCACGACATGCACTAGCTTAAAACGTTTGCCAATAATACGGGCATATTTAAACAGCTTTTTAACTTGCTGCGGGTGGGCAGAGGTTACAATATCAAAATCTTTAGGGGTTATATCGCATAGTAAATCGCGGATAGCACCGCCTACAATGTAACTTTCGTAACCGGCTGTCTGCAAAATTTTACAAATTTCTACAGCATCACTATCAAAGCTGGCTTTGTTTAAATTATGTTCTGTTTGCGTATAAACATTAGCTTGTTTTATTAATTTACCATTATCATCTTTTTTGTATCTTGTTAGCACTTGTAAACCATATAATCTTTTTTAAAACTTCATTCATTTTACTTAAAAATTAAGCAAAGTCAATAGGGCCTGCTAAATAAATAATTCATTAAAAAATAAACCTCTTATTAAGATATAGATAATTTGCTGCTAATTGATAAAAGGCATTAAGCTACCCTTGCTTTTTACCGGCAAAAAAGCCTATAATATAAAAAAGATAATATTTTAAAGTATAAAGAACAAAAAGGAAACTAAAAAATGAAAAAAACTAAAATTGTTGCTACTATTGGCCCAGCCAGTGAGAATATCGATATTATGCGCGAAATGATTAAAGCCGGTATGAATGTAGCTAGGTTAAATTTTTCGCACGGCGATTATGCCGAGCAAGGGGCGCGCTTTAGCACTGTTCGCCAGCTTAGCAAAGAACTTAACCGTCCTATAGCTATTTTGCTTGATACTAAAGGGCCCGAAATACGCACCGGGAAATTTAAAGATGGAGTTATTACCATTGATGGCGACAACAAAAAGGTTATTTTAAAAGAAGGGCAAAGCTTTACTTTTTATAGCGAAGATAAACTAGGCGACCTAACCGGCTGTAGCGTTAGTTTTAAAGATTTACATAAAGCCGTAAAAGTAGGCAGCAATATTAAGGCTAACGATGGCTTAGTAAGCTTTACAGTTACCGCTATTAATGGCACTAATGTAGAATGTAAGGTTGATAACGATGGTTATATTGGCAACAATAAAAATATGAACTTACCCGGTATTGCTACCTCTATCCCTTTTTTAAGCGAAAAAGATAAAGAAGATATTCATTTTGGTATGGAGCAAGGCATGGATTATATTGCCGCCAGCTTTACCCGTACCGCCGCTGACATTCAAATTATTAGAGATATATTTAAAGCCGGCGGTAAAGAGCACATTAAAATTATTGCTAAAATAGAAAACCACGAGGGGCTTGACAATTTACCGGCCATTATAGAGGCCGCCGATGGTGTGATGGTGGCACGCGGCGACTTAGGAGTAGAGATACCCCAAGAAGACGTACCCGTTGCCCAACGCCGCATGATTAAAGAGTGCTTAAGCGCCGGTAAAATAGTTATTGTAGCAACCCAAATGTTACAAACTATGGAGAGTAATCCTCGCCCAACTCGTGCCGAGGTAAGCGATGTGGCCAATGCCGTATGGCTTGGGGCAACAGCTACGATGCTTTCGGGCGAATCGGCACAGGGGAAATATCCCGTAGAAAGTGTAAAAACTATGTCCGAAATAGCAGAGCGGGCTGAAAAATCGATTAATTACTGGGAAGAATTTTTTAGAGGCATTAAAATTAAAGAACCGCTATTGCAATCTAGCGCCGTTGGCCGTGCCGCCTGCGATTTAGCTGCCAGTTTAAATGCCAAAGCCATTTTAGTGCTTACTTACAGTGGTTATACAGCCCGCGAAGTAGCCCGCTTTAGACCGGCTTGCCCCATTATTGCCGAAACTCCTAAAGAAGAGGTTAAAAACCAGTTGGCTCTTTATTGGGGAGTAGAGGCATTTGTAGGTATTAAACAAGATGATGTTAAAGCCAGTATAAATAATGCTATCGAATTGGCCGTAAAAAATGGTTACATAGCGTTGGGCGATTTAATTATTATTACTTCAGGTTTTCCTGCCGGTAAAACGAACCATACTAACCTTATTAAAGTGCATAAAGTTGGTGATGAAGTTTTATAGCAGCGTTAACCCTGCTTAATTAAGAAGTAAAAATTAAAAGATTAGGAAAAAAAGATATAAATGGATAAAAAAGTAGCCCTTATCACCGGTGCTAATAGCGGTATTGGTTTAGCTACCGCCGTAGAATTAGCTAAACAGGGTATATACGTAGTGTTAATGTGCCGTGATAAAACACGCGGCGAAAAGGCCTTAGCGTATGTACTAGCTCAAAGTGGTGGTGAGGCTACTTTAATGTTGGCCGATTTAGCCGACCTAGCCGGTATAAAAGCCTTTGCCGATGAATTTAAAACCAAATTTACTCGCCTTGATATTTTAATTAACAATGCCGGTCTTATCACCAAAGAGCGTAAGTTTAGCAAACAGGGCCACGAGCTGCAATTTGCCGTTAATCACTTAGGTCATTTTTTACTAACAAAATTATTACAGCCCCTCCTAAAAGACACGAGCGGTTCACGTATCGTGGTGGTATCCTCGATGGCGCACCGTTATGGTTATCTTGATTTAACCGATTTAGAGTTAGAGAAGGGTTATAAAAGTATGGCGGCCTACGGCCGTAGTAAATTGTGCAACATCTTATTTACCATCGAATTAGCTAAACAATTAAAAGATACCACTACTACCGTAAATTGCCTGCACCCCGGCGTGGTAAGTACGCAGTTACTGGGTAATATCGCCGGCGGCACAGATGGTCATAAGGCCAGCCCTATTAAATTTTTGTTAAATTTAATATTTTTAAGCCCTTTAAAAGGGGCGGCTACCACTATTTACCTTGCCACTAGCTCTGAGGTGGCTGCGGTAAGCGGCCTATACTTTGATAAATGCAAACCTAAAAAAACTACCGGTAAACAAGCCGGCGATGAGCAGCTGGCTGCCGATTTATGGCAGGTGAGTGAAAAATTGGTGGAAAGTTATTGATAATTTATAGCTGATAATTAAGCAAACGGTTGTTGTAACAAGTTGTCTTTAATTATCGGTTGTTAGTTTTCAACTAAAAACCACCCCGCAGGGTGGTTTTTTATCCGCCCCCAGCGCGACTCGAACGCACGACCTATTGCTTAGAAGGCAATTGCTCTATCCAGCTGAGCTATAGGGGCTAGTGGTAGTAATTTAGCACAGTTTACAGGTTTTGACAAGAGGCAGTTCGTTTGCTAATAAGCGTTAATATTAGGGTTTAGCCGTGTAGTGCTATTAAAGCCTATAATATTTTGAGTAGTTACTCCGCTCTCGGCTATCCAAAGAGCAGTTAATAGGGTAAGCCCGCTTATATCTAAAACCGTTAATCTGTTGTTGTTTAAATTCAAATATCTTAAATTGGTAAGCCTGCTTACATCAATATGAGTTAACCTGTTATTATTGGCACGAAGTGTAGCTAATTGAGTAAGGTTACCTACCTCAAGTGTAGTAAACCTGTTGTCGGATACATTAAGCCAAGTTAAATTAACAAGCCTGCTTAAATCTAGGTTGGCTAAATTGTTATGGCTTACATGAAGGCCGGTTAAACGAGTATTATTACTTAAATCTAAACTAGCTATTCTATTTCTATCTACACTAAGGTAATCTAAATTAATAAGGTTTCTGGTATTAAGTCCGGTTAATTGGTTACCACCTGCCCAGAGGGTAGTTAAACGGGTTAATCTGCTTACATCAAGGGTAGATAAGCGGTTACCATTTATTCCAAGCCTAACAAGCCCAGTAAGATTATTAACGTTTATATGGTTTAATCGGTTACTACTTGCATGAAGTTCGGTTAAATTGATAAGATTATTGACCTCTAAGGTTGTTAGCCTGTTACCCACCACATTAAGAAAAGTTAAATTAGTAAGAGAGTTTATATTAATGTGAGTTAATTGATTATTCATAACATTAAGGTTTGTTAAGTTGGTAAGGGTGTTTATATTAAGGCTGGTAAGGTCATTAAAACTAAAATCAAGAGCAGTAAGGCCTGTTAAATATTCTATACCGGCGGCATTGCTAATTTTTTCACCGGTAAACCGTCTTATTGCTCCGTCTCTTATGCTTTGTCTGGCTGTAAATTCGCCGGTAATACCAGCCAGTGCATTACTTAAAGCTTGACCAGTTAAAGCGGCGCTTCGTCCTAATCTTTCGGTTACACTTGCACGCAAAGATTCATCGGGAAATAAGCTTTCTAAAGTAGCATTAGTCGGCACCGGCAACCCTTGCCCATAAGTGCCATTTAAACCCACTAACATTAAGATTAATTTAACTATAAATGCCTTTTTCATTATGCCGCTCCGTACCACAAAATAGCATATTTTTGTAATTTATGAAAGCGAGTAGTTTCATTGTTTTTAGTTGCGGCTTGATACGTTTAATGTTTTGCTAATTATTCATTTATAAATACCACATATTTTTACTAAATTACTTAGATACCTTACGGCCTTCTTGTAATGGCATAGGCATCCCTTATCCACTTTCCACTCTTAAATAATATATTAATATAAATATATTTATCATTATTTATGTTTAATAGCAATTTATAAAATTTTTCATTTTTTATAACAATTTTCGATTTGTATTATAAATAGTAAATAATCAATAAAACTTTAAAATGATGGTGTTATAATACTTTTTTGTTATAAAGGGTTATTTTCTTGTAATTCATTATGTTGTAAGTACTTGTATTGACATAAATTGAATTATAGTTTAGGCTTAAGCAAAGTTTAATGCAAATGATAAAGGAGAGATAAAAATGAAGAAATGGTCAAAATTTTTGGTGCTTTTATTAGCTATTTTTGCCCTTGCTGCGTGTGGCGGTGGAAAGAGCAGTGGCGATAACACTGATATTACTCCCCCTGTTAGTGGTACATGGTGGGAGAATGCCGATTTTACCAACCATAGTAGTGCTAATGCTATTAGGTTTAGGAATGATACCGACGAAGATGTTTGGGTTTTTATTAACAGTGTGGCTCAAAATAACCTTATTGGTGGGGTAAGGGCCGGCGACCAAAACGCGGGTTTAATTGCCAATTTACCAACCAACCCAAGCGCTTTTCCATTGGTTTTTGTTACACGCGGCCAGCTACAAGAAAATGGTAGTAACTTAGCGGCTATTAATGCCCGCCCGTTTGGTAGGGTGCATGGCTTTTTTAACCCTAATAGCGACCCAACCGCTCCGCGCGAGGTTTATACTATTAGCGGCCATTTAGGTGGCAGCCACCGTTTAATGATTACCGACCCGGACAGCCGTAATGTTGAGGTGCGTGTAGGAGGTAGAGGCGGGCCAACCTTAGGTTATTTAAGCAGTAACATGAACAGTGTTACTTTGCATGTAGAGCCCGGCGACTACGACCTTTTCCCGGTAATTCGTATTTTTAATAGTGTACTGGGCCGTTTAAACACCATTCATCCTATTAGCCCCATTACCGGTAACTCGTTGTTTCAATCTATTAACATTAGTAACGCTAACAATCTTTACACTTTTGATGCTCGTAATTTGCTTGCTCTTATGGACGATAGCAATATAACTAGCGGAGTGGCTTGGCTGTATATTAATAATACCAGTGCCGGTGCAGTGCAAATAATTGATGGTCAGCAAGTTGTAATAGATTCTGTGGGTAATAGGTTAATTAATGCTAACCAAACCCGTACCTTCCATGTAGATATGACATCGGGTGCTGGCGGTAACGATTTTCTTCCAAGTCGGGCTGTAACTTACCGCATAGGGCCAACAGGGCAAGAAGTGCCAATAGAATTTATTGATGCGACTGGTTTGACGCATTTAGAGGGTACGCCAATACCGTTGGATAGAGACTATATGTATACCGTAAGGGTTACAGGTAACCATAACCTTGGTACCTTAAGGGCAGTAATTGATTTAAGAGAGATTCCTGCGCGCCGCATTACTTTAGCGGATTTACAACAGTAGTTAAATTTTTACTAAAAATAAACAGTTGGTAGTTTAGTTAAACTACCAACTGTTAGCTGTAATGGTAGGTGTGATGAAAATAAAAAAAATATTAACAATAATTTTAATGTTAGTTTTAGTGATAGTTCTTACTGCTTGTTCCGACAAAAGCAGTACTGATGACGGCACCGGTGATAATGGCGCCGGCGGCACACAAGTGGCGCAGCTTATTATTGATAACAGGCAAAACCCTATTCCCGTTAGTATATATTCTTCGTGGGATAGAATTGCCGAAAACCGCCTTATTAACCAGCTAGAGGGCGGCAGGCAATCGGCAACCATTAGTTTTGGAGCCTTTCCACAGGGTTTTGTTTTTTACCCCACCTATTTTGTGCGCATAGATGGCCACACTTTTGTCATTAGCCCACAGCATGGCAATGTCGATTTACCTGTGCCGGCCAATACCATCACTACGGTTACCGTTAGGCCGCTCTCATCACTTTTTACACGTAACCAATCTTTAACTAATAATAGTTACTTACGTATTGTTAATGAGGGCTTTACCACTATTAGGTTAGTAAGCGGCAGTGTAATTATTAGCGAACTAGCCCCCAGCGAAAGTGCTGTTATTAATGTGCATACTGGCCCAGCGGCCAATTATCATTTGCTGGTAACCGAAGGCGGTGAGCAAATATTTAACTTGCCTGCCCTTACCTTTACAGCAGGGCAGTTTACTATTATGGAATTTAATGGAGTAAATATCAACCACTTAAGAACTACCGCTATTGTTTTGGCCAATGCCGAGTGGTTTTAGTTTAATATAATAAGGAGACAAAAAATGAAAAAATTAATGATGTTAATTATAGCTTTAACTATAGTTTTAGCCGGGTGTAGTCTTTTTTCACTACCAAAAGCAACTTTAACTATAGAAAACCGTTCGTCTTACGAATTAATTAATGTAACGGTAAACGGCATTTCTTTTGGCAGTATTCCCTCTGGCAGAAGCGTAAGCCGAGATAGCCCTAAAAGTGGTTACAGTATTTCAGGTTATATTTATTTTAATTTGGCAATAAACTCCATAGCTTTATTCACTAACCAACAGGTAGCAGTATCAGAGGATAGCAGCGGTACTTTTACTTTTACCGACACTACTATGGTTCGTTCTTCTAATGCTGTTCCAGCAAATACGCTTGCTTCTTTTGCTACAGAAGATTAGTAGGAGGAAAAATGAAAAATGTTTTAATAGCGCTAATAACCCTATTTTTGCTGGGCTGTAATACGAGTGGTGATGACTTATTAGATATACCCGGTGTGGATAATAGGCCGGGTGGTAATAACGCTACCACCCTCACCATTCAAAACGAATCGGGCCATACCGTAACCAACGTGATGTGGAATAACGTTGATTTTGGCACCATTAGCCCCGGCCGCAGCGAAACACGGCTTGTTACCGCCGGCAGCGGTTTTGTACGTATGCGGCCAAGTAATAACCCTTATAATTTAAGAACAGAGGCCCAGTTGCATGTTACGGCGGGCCAGCAACAGCAGCTTGTGCTTAACAATAACATGCGCATACTGCGCGAGCTGGATAACACGGGCCACACTTTGCATAATATAGCGAACACACACTTTAATACCCAAATTGGCGGTACTGGGCCCGGTGGCGGCACAATATTTTTTGCGCAAGGTGGAACGTTTAGGGAAGTGAGCGGGGAACTTGGCACATTTACTACCTCTTGGGATAGTGGAAGTCAAGCTGTAAGAGCGGCTAGCAATTTAAGGGCTGGTGGCTTTGATGATTGGCAACTGCCTAATAGTGGTGATATGCAATTACTGTATGATAATTTGCATAGAAGAGGACTTGGCGATTTTGCAAGTTCCACAATTTCAACCGATAGATACTGGAGCAGCAGTTTTACAGGTTCAAGCTTTAATTTTCAAACTGGTGGTTGGGTAAACACCAGCATGAATAGTTTACAGCGTGTTCGCGCGGTACGGGAATTTTCAGTTAATTAAGTAGTTGCCTTTATATTCCTAATAGTGTTATCTTTAAAATAAAAATACCTATTAGGAATAACTATAATGAACTTTGAAAAGCTCACCCTAAAAACCCAAGAAGCCGTGCAAAGTGCTGTTACTATGGCGCAAAAGCGGCAAAATAGCGAAATTACTCCCAGCCATTTATTAATAGCCCTTATAGCGCAGGAAAATGGCATTGTCCCGGCCCTGCTTGATAGCATGGCTATTCATAACCAAACTCTGCTACTTAAAGTAGAGGATTTGCTTAACAAATTGCCGCGTATTAGCGGCACAGCCGGCCAGCCCAGCTTAAACAGCGAGCTAAACAAAGTTTTTGCCGATGCCGATGACGAACGCCTTAAGCTAAAAGATAACTACATTAGCGGTGAGCATTTATTGTTGGCTTTGCTTAAAGCCCCATCACTTGTCAAATTGTTTAAAGAGTTAAATATTGATAATAACAAAATATTAACGGCTATGCAAAGCGTGCGCGGGCAAAATAAGGTGGATAGCCCAGAGGCCGAAGAACGTTACCAAGCCCTTAAAAAATATTGCCGCGATTTAACCCAGCTGGCAAAACAATCAAAGCTTGACCCGGTGATTGGCCGTGATGAAGAAATTAGGCGCACCATGCAGGTGTTGGCCCGCCGTACCAAAAATAACCCGGTTATTATTGGTGAGCCCGGCGTGGGTAAAACCGCCATTGTAGAGGGGTTGGCACGGCGGATTATCGCCGGTGATGTGCCGGAAAGTTTACGCGGCAAAACTTTGTTGGCCCTCGATATGGGCGCGCTGGTGGCTGGGGCGAAATATCGTGGCGAATTTGAAGAAAGGCTTAAAGCCGTGATTAACGAAATTGTAGCCAGCGAAGGGCAAATCCTCATTTTTATTGATGAGCTACATACCTTAGTAGGTGCAGGCGCTAGTGAGGGCAGCACCGATGCCGGCAACCTCCTTAAACCTGCTCTTTCACGCGGTGAGCTGCACACCATCGGGGCCACTACCCTTGATGAATACCGTAAATACATCGAAAAAGACGCCGCCCTCGAGCGCCGCTTTCAGCCGGTCTATGCTAATGAGCCTAGTGTGGGCGATACCATCAGTATCTTGCGCGGCCTGCGCGAACGTTATGAAAACCATCATGGCGTACGTATTACCGATGAAGCTTTGGTGGCCGCAGCAACTTTGAGTAACCGCTACATCACCAATCGTTTTATGCCCGATAAAGCTATCGATTTAATCGATGAAGCCGCCAGCCGCCTCAAAATGCAGATAGAAAGCCAGCCCGAAGAGCTGGATAAGCTGGAACGCCGCCTTTTACAGCTGAACATTGAAAAGCAAAGTTTAGATAGAGAAAAAGACAAAGCTAGCCTTGAACGTAAAGAGGTGTTGCTCAAAGAAATATCGGGCTTACAGAACGAGCGAGATACCTTACAGCTACGCTGGCAAAATGAAAAGAGTAAGATAGAGGCCATTCAAAAGGCCAAGCGTGAGCTGGAGGAACTTAACAACCTAGAGGCTCAGTACAGCCGTGAGGGAAATTTAGAAAAAGCCGCCGAAATTAAATATGCTAAAATTCCTGCTGTTAATGGGAAATTAGCAGCTTTAGCGGAGGAGCTAGGTAACTTACAAAAAGCCAGTCCTATGTTACGAGAAGAAGTGAGCGAAGAAGACATTGCTTTAGTGGTGGCTACATGGACCGGCATACCAGTGGGTAAAATGCTGGCCAGCGATAAAGAACGCTATATTCAGTTGGAGAGTATTTTAGCTAAAAAGGTCATTGGTCAAAAAAAGGCGGTAGAGGCGGTAGCCAACGCCATACGCCGTAACCGCAGTGGTCTTGCCGACGAAAACCGACCTATGGGCAGCTTTTTATTTTTGGGGCCAACCGGCGTGGGAAAGACCGAGCTGGCCAAAACATTAGCCGGCTTTTTGTTTGATGACGAACGTGCCCTTACCCGTATCGATATGAGCGAATACATGGAAAAGCACGCCGTTAGCCGTCTGATTGGAGCGCCGCCCGGTTATGTGGGTTACGATGAAGGCGGCCAGCTTACCGAAGCGGTGCGCCGCCGCCCTTACAGTGTTATTTTGTTTGATGAAATTGAAAAAGCCCACAGTGATGTGTTTAACATTATGCTGCAGCTGCTTGATGATGGCCGCCTTACCGACAGCGCAGGCCGGGTGGTAGATTTTAAAAACACCATCATTATTATGACTAGTAACATTGGCAGCCACTTTTTATTGGAGGCCGCCGACCCTGAAAGTGTGCACGAGCAAATAGATGGACTGTTAAAGCAGCACTTTAAGCCCGAATTTTTAAACCGTATTGACGAAACCATTTTGTTTCATAAATTAAACGAAAGCGATATTAGACTTATTGCCGAAATTCAGCTAAGCAGCCTGCGTAACCGTTTAGAGGCTAAGGGTTTTAAACTGGAGGTGAGTGATGAAGCTTTAACTTTTATTACCACAGCAGGCTTTAACAGCGCTTTTGGTGCTAGGCCGCTTAAACGCGCTATACAAACTTTATTAGAAAATCCGTTAGCTAAAAAGCTGCTGGAAGGAAATTTTATGGCGGGTGATACCGTTAAGGTAAGCGTGGAGAATGACGAGTTGAAAATTGAAAGGTGAAAACTTTTCTGTTATTGCTGTATATGTTAAGCTATTCGAGGACAAGCTATAATGAAAGAAGGAGAAAGTTATGGCAGGTTCAAGGAATGAAATAGGGACACTAAACTCTTTAACGAAAGGGTTTATTCGTAACACA
>Ga0131853_10007995_pt1 | contig 19213 bp, 15 predicted proteins | sample TergutLab28metaG_FD_92764 | JGI IMG/M metagenome (GOLD analysis project Ga0131853, IMG submission 92764) | Labiotermes labralis P1 segment gut microbial communities from Petit-Saut dam, French Guiana - Lab288 P1 (version 2) (version 2) | ecosystem: Host-associated > Arthropoda: Insects >...
AGAAAAAAAAGGGTGGGGAAAGATTTTTTGTGGGCCCTTAACGGACGATCCCGGACCTTGTCCTGAAATTTTCCAGAAACTAAAGTTACAGTTAGGCAACCCATCCGCCTCAGGACCAAAAAATTATCCCCTCCTCCCCCCCCCCCCTCTCCTAATATGAAGCATGAATGCTAGCCAGTGACCTGTGATGTACGGCCTTTCGTTGTTTAAATAGGCTTACATGTAACGCTGCAGTGATTATGTGTCTGCAGCAATAAAAACTTGTTCCTTCAAGGCCAATGAGGCAGAATACTTAAATTTCTTCATATTGTTTTACTGGCACCAAATCTTTCTGACGAGCTCAGCCCATCGCGCGACGGACAAACCCGACGCAGATATTTCCACAAAGGTTTACGCTGTTAGATCCGCACATGTAAGACACAGGATATCCGTCATTACTGTTGTTTGCCGAAGCCTTCTTCAGCTCAGCAAACGTTAACCTAACAGATCTACGGTCTACATCCCACGCACGTCATTTAACCTGCCGCAAATTCGCCCCGAACCGTTTGTTCCTTCCCGCAGCCGAAGGCGGTTTACCAAGCAAATGTACTAACTGTAAGCATCATATCAGTTGTCTGCACATTACAGCTCGACAAACCACGTGGCTTTGAATAGCGGGTGTGACACATGTGTTATATTTCATATCACAACGTGCATGTGCTAGAAGGAAATCGTACTTCATAACATGATCTTGGAAAGGTGCGCAAAAGTAAGTGGCTTTAGTGAAGTGCATGTCTGTCCGTCCATGTGACCTTCCCTAAAACATTCCACAAATGTAGTTGATAATGTACAATGACGTTTGTAGGGAAGATTTTATTTTGGCTTTGTTGTTCCACTCTAACACCGATATTAAGAAGGGTCGCAATGATTGTCATAGAAATGGCACTCAACATGGCCAAGTAACATAAATAAAGTTTGAGCTTACTTATGTGATGGAGCTGGGATGTATTAATAGGAACATTTTCTGGGCTAATGACTGTTAATCCTTCTCAGCTTGGTGGCTAATTCCTGTACCATCAGGTTTGGTATTAAAAATTCTAGATTCCGCCTACAGTATATTTATGTGTTTTATGGTTACTTCTTTTACTGCACTAACTGATCTGATTTTGTAACCCAGTCGGTGTTTTTACACTTCCGTAGGAACTTAATCCTTATGAATAGTTCAAGAAATCTTTGTCTTTAAATGGTTAATTAACTGATCTGAAAAGAGGGAGATCTAGTGATTTAACCCTTTAAAGACGAAGCGCAACTGCTCAATTCAAAGACCCAGTTCGTATCGCGCAGTAAACACTTTTCAACTCGGTTATAAAAAGCAATCAGTTTATAATGTAAGTGGCACAAATCGCTGTTTTTTTTTCAGACAAATACAAAACACATAAATACAGTGTGGGCAGAGCGTACGATTGTTGAATGTTAAAATTTTTGGTGCAACACGTAACCAATAAGTTTTAAAAGGTTAATGTTGAAGCATGGAAATAATGCTGATCACTCGTAGCAATTTAGCGGTTCTTGCTTTATCAAAATATAAGTTATTCTTAAACGGTGGAAAAATTCATTTATTTTATTCATGAGACTTACGGGAGTTATTTAAACTGCGGTACAAAGCAATGTTGCCTCTGTGACTACACATTACCTCATGGAAGGTTATAGTAGCATGGAAATAAAATTTATTTCGTTGATTTCGTTTTAGATGGACATGAGTTAGGAGCTTCACAATGCAGCTTATTCATAACTTGTTAAATGTAAGCAGATCCACATTAGATGTTTTGTCTTCTGGGGGCCGAGGCAGGCTTGGACTTGATGGCCAAGAGCAACCATGCGAGTGCCTGAATTCGGGCTGCAACCATCAAGCCCTTTGGCAAATGACATAACTAAGCTCATACGGGAACAGTGACTTTTCTTTATGAGGGATACAGAGCAAGAACTGGATAGAAACCAAGAGTCTAATAAAATTTTGTAGACATAATAAATCAAACACGATAACGGAGATTCTAAATCAGCGACACGACAGGTGGAATACACGTTTTCCTTCTCCTGTGAATGAATTTCATAGTGAGGATCAGAACTTCCGCTTTGATTATACCACAAGAATGTGCTCTGTTTGCCGTCAGTTACAGGCGACAGATAAGAGGCACTTCCTGTTCAACATGTACCAGACAGTCTTTTGTTCTGAGAAATAACTTGTGGGGCGCCACTTGCCAGAAAGGAAGTGCTGATGTGATGCTCAGGGTAATCAGATGGGCCTGTGCACATGTTAAAAATTCGTTACCTTAGATTCGAAAAATGCATCCTGTAACGTTAGTGAAAAATGTTAGTCTGGCTTCTAGTTTGTCTAGGACAGATCTAGTCTTTTGTGGAATGCAACAGGTGAACTGCATCCATAAAGATATTTTCCGGAATTAAGGATAATCTCTCTTCACGTGTCTGAACACATGAATGTGTATAACATATCCGCAACGGATGGAATGCAGTATAGCAGTATAATGCAGTGTGGCAGTATGATTACTACATGACGTTGCAGTACAATTGCACCAATACCCCATATTCATTGTCATCTTAATAGGTTTTATATCATAAGCACTAGGTGGCGAAGTTTGGGAAAGTTCAACCCAATCAGTGTTGTTTCAGAAGTCGGAGAACTGTGTACAGCAGTCTATTATCACTTTGTGTGCACTACAATCGTACGGCTGGAATATTGCCAAGGTGCACTTGACCGAAGATTTCCACGTGATTTATTTTTTATTTAAGATTTGCACGTGGCTTCCAAAATTCAATAGGTGTGAGATTTCATATAAAAATGATTAAGACAGAAGGCAGAAGTCCCACAAAATGGAGACAAAGGAGTGTTCACAACGCTGGACAAGGAGATCTGAACATAAAAAAACATAAGAAGCTTAAACTTGGCGGAGGTGAAGCTTACGACTGTTCAGTTGGCTCAACTAGGCTAAATAAGGCACGGCCTAATCAGGTTTACAAAGGCTGGATTGACAGGAGCCCTGTATATTGTATATGTCATAAACAGCTTTTCCACTCGTGCTCGCATCCAAATACGTCAAAGACCAAGAAACTGGACATAAGTGGGTCATTTCAAAAGTTCTGCACACTGTACGTTTTATTTTTAAAAATGAATTTATTTTTACAAAATGCATTTACAGGCCTTCAATGTAATCTCCGTTGTGCTTTATCACAGCGGTCCAACGTTTGGGCAAGTCTTGTATTCCTGTCAGGACGTCTTCGTTGTTGATGAGTCTGATTAGTCAGGTCACCTCATTAGACACCTCCTCAGTGCTTCTGAAGCGTTTCCCATGGTGTGGTTTCTTCAATATTGGGAACAAGTCGAAGGCTGATGGGCTCATGTCAGGACTGTACGGCGGGTGGGGAAGCACTTGCCATCCATAATTTTCCAAAATTTCTCATACTGCACCTGAGGCATGAGGCCGCGTGTTAATGTATGATCGGTGGTCACTGCGCGAGATCTGACTCCAGTCAGTTTCTTCTTCCATTTCAAGGCTCCGTTTTGCAGAACTGGGACCACGTAGCCTGCCAATACGCACACAGTGTTCCTTACTGAAGTCTGGCTCACAACTGCCGCAAAAATCAGAAAGATTGCATCATCCTACTGGTCGCGCAAGCGCAGTGTGCAGAACTTTTGAAATGACCCACGTATTTGCCATATGATCAGGCAGGACCTTCCAAGACAGTTGTGACTGCATACTCACAGCTTATTAACATCAGGTTATGAGCCCAACAACCTTGGGTGGGGGGGGGGGGGTTGGAGTCTGGATTCGGAAGCGGACACACTGCCTTCCCGTCAGCTGGAGAGTGACTTGGGCTTGAAACTGAACGTTCAAAAGGCAGATAAAACCACAAATTTACCTTCTGTTCTCTGCCTCTCTTGAATTGTACATTCCTATTCGAGGGAAGAAAATTGATTTGATATCGCATTGGGAAAGGGCACAGTGGAGAATATGTTTTTTTAATGAAGTTGAAACGGGAAGTCGTTGATAAAGACTGGCACTACTACTTTATGTTCTGAATGTTCATTTTCGGGTTTTAGCCCAGAATATGATTAGCCTTACTAAGTTTTTGAAATAAGTCTTCCATCCATGCCCTTTGCAATACATTTACGGTCACCTCGCCATTCGTCCAGCTGCCCTGCACTCCTTTAGTAACTCTGGATAATAGATCGAATCTAGTAGGGGTAGCACACACACTTGGTGAAATGAGAACTAACAGCGTGGAACTGCTAGCGTGATTATTTGCTTGAAGGAGCAGATGAAAGAAGGCTAATTTGCTTACTCAAATATTGAATGGATGATTGCATGAGTGTTTACAGTAGCACTTTGCAAAGATATGCAGAGAAATTAATTGCGTCAGGGCAGAGAAAATTTGATGGTTGTGAGAAATCAATGGGTTTTGTGAAAGACTTATTCGTTAATTAAAGACGTTTTGAATCTACATACGTTTTGTGGCATCGAACTGTAAGATGAGTTATGAGAAGGATCATTTGCCTTCCAGAAATCATCCAATAAGAGTTCGCTTTGGCCTATAAAGTTATGGATGGGATTGAATTGGATCATAACAGGATCGAAAGTTTGGTTTTGTGAACAGGATGTTTGTCTTCAGCAGAAACATTTTTTTACTAGTTTGGGTGCTATAATGTGTAAAATAAAGGCCTTGCCTCATAGAGGTATGTACCCCAGCATTTGCCTTGCACACTTAGGAAACTCACGGAAATCTTCTCTCCTAGACGAAATTCTAAAACCGGGTAGTGCGAATACACAGCAAGTAAGCTGATTGGTTTATGCGGACACAGAGGATGGCTTGAAAATGACAATCATTGCATACATCAAAGACTTGAACTTAATTTAACTGATGATGCTGCCTGAGATCTGTAGGCTTTTACAGCATCTGTACAGAGATGGAGCAGGTGTTATTAGCCCACTAGGCATGAATGAAGTCTCTCGTTTACTCACCTGGTCATAGGATCGGTACAATTAAAATCTGTTGGAGAGTTTCTTCCCCCGGCCCCTTTTGGCTCAAGATCCCATGAACAAGTTCTTGTAGTAATTTGCTTCCCGTTTGATTGCAGACACGCTATCAAGAGCATTTTAAATTCATTGAAATTTTCTCTTCTCGCACAGGAGAGCAACAGGTGTCGGGTGCGCATGCTCAACCCCCTCACCCTTTCACCCTATTCTCTTCTGTGTTCTTTCCGCCCGAAACTTTTTTCCTACCCTACCGCCACTTGGTTGAATGAAGTGAGGTAGTCTGTTGGAGCGGGGTTGTGGGTTGGTGGGGGGTTGGTTTGTACGAGAGAGAAAAATTGGGGGACTTGTCTGAACGGAGTGCATAGAACAGAAGGGAAAAAAGCTTGGGAAGTAGGTTACTGGGGGATGAAAAGACGAAGACACTCCGATCTTTATGTAGGCCTGAGTCACAAAAAGGGAACATGATATTACTTGTTCATCGCGTGTTGGACCCTCCCCTCCCCCCTCCCCCACTTCCAAATTTCGTACGATCCCTACGTCCTACAGGCTTTATCGAGTTACGTGTGAGTCCTTAAAGTCTTCAAATCTGAAGATGAGATATAGGGAAAGGGATAAAATGAAGCGACGTGTCATCACGTGTAACGTTGCCTGCTGAACAGAGACCACGTCCCCTGACGACAGAACTAAGTGTTCTTTCTCTGCGACAAAACAAGACGCACGATAGAGGCAAATTCTTATCTGTCCTTATGTTTTAGGACACAAAGGCAAATATGGCATAGAGGTAAAGCTCCGCGGATTTTATACGTTACCACTACATGTAGGTCAAACATGGGTTCAATCCCAGGCACACGCGGTGTGAGATACATGGCGGACGATGTGACACAGGAAGAGAGTTTTCACCAAGAACTTTCCTTTCCCTTACAATAATATAAACAGCCAAATAGATGCAACAATAATAATTTTATTAATAATTTTAATCGGTTTAACATGTTTCGGGCGATAAATTTTCCCATCGTCAGGAGCGCTAGATGGGCGAAATTATCTCCCGAAACATGTTGAGTGGATTGAAATTATTGATAAAATTATTATTTTTGCATCTATTTGGTTGTTTATATTATTGTATCAATGATGCACGTTCACACAAACATCAAATTTCCTTTCCCTGTCAGCATCTTTCCATCAATTAATTATTCATATTCATTCACTCATTTATAATCGAAGCTCTGTAATCTTAGCAACTGACCACGTAGTTAAATAATATACTTTAATAGACATCGGTGTGGAAATTCTTAAGGACTGATTTGTTTCAATGAAAAATGTGTAGTCTGGTTAAAACACGAAAAAAGCACATTGAGCAGTTGTTACTCTTCTGCTCATGACTTACATATTGCTATTCTCTCCCTCTGCCATATTACCCACGTTAACGCAGTATCACATATTCAGTACTACTGCGAATATTTCCGACCGTTTAATTTCGAAATTAATGGTTTATCGTTACAATGATGGAAAGACGAACATTCTCAAAACTTTTCAATAATGAACAAGAACTGTTAGCAATACTGCTGTGTGGAAGGTAGTATTGAAACAATACTGCATGTACTGTCGCCGAAAACACTCGAAATTTGCGGCGAATTTTTGCGTGATTCGAACTCTGTGCAAAAATGTATCATATCTTGTGGATCAGAGCTGGTAAAGGGTACACAAACACACGACAGAAGGCCCGAGCGTATGAGAAATTGCTTTCGATGCAAGACATATTGAAGGCTGACGCGTGAATTTATTACGTGAGAAAGATAATCGATAATATCTGATAAAATCACGCGAAGGAGTTTTTAGAAATAAAGGAATGTAGGTGTTCCGAGTTCTAAGAGTTTACTGCAATTGCTGATTTACGTTGATGATATTTTCATAAAATCGGTGAAACATTAAAAAGATGCGGCTTTATTTAGGCCTTCAGTTAAACTACCTTTTTTTTGGGGGGGGGGGTTTCAGGAAGATGCCAAAAAGAAACTCATCCGCCCTTTCCTTGAAAATAAAATGGAACAGTGATGACGTAATTACGGGACTATCGTGCGGCCAACGGAGCTAAAATACTGGACGGCACGTGAACTAATTAACTGACTGACTAACTAACTAACTAACTTACTTCACTTTTTATTTCACCGACATATGCACTTGTAAATCGATCAATATTAATGTTAACACATTAAAACATTAAAATATAAAACATTATTATATTAAAACTCCAACATGTTTCGGTTTTTTTATAAAACCATCATCAGGGAGCAGGTTCGTACCTACTAAAGTGACAAGACATGCTGCCGACATACTTCAAAAACAAATATAGACTAAAAGTAACTTTAATAGGTACGAACCTGCTCCCTGATGATGGTTTTATCAAAAAAACCGAAACATGTTGGAGTTTTAATATAATAATGTTTTATATTTTAATGTTTTAATGTGTTAACATTAATATTGATCGATTTACAAGTGCATATGTTGGTGAAATAAAAAGTGAATTTGACTTAAATGCACGGTGCAACAATGAAAGTAACTAACTTACTAACTTACTAACTAACTTACTTACTTACTAACTCCATGGAACAGATCCCTTCTTAAAAAGCTGAAAGTTCCTCAGCTAGTCAAATGTTCCCTTATGGAACCCGCAGGTTTATTACCGCCTTTACAAGCGCCCGTCAACTCTCTCTATCCTGAGCCAGAGCAATCCAGTCGATGCCTCCCGATTCCACTTTTTGAAGATCCACTTCAATATTTTCCTCCCATTTACGCCTAAGTTTTCCAAGTAGTCTCTTTCCTTCAGGTCTCCTCACCAAAACCCTGTATACACCTTTTCTAACCCCACACGCGTCGCATGCCTGTTTCTCTTCTTGATTTAATCACCAGAATGATATTCGGTAAGGAATTGGTCCACAGTCCATTAAGCTTCTCGTTGTGTAGTCTACTCTACTCCCCTGTTACCTCGTCCTTTTAGGTCCCAATAGCTTTCTCAAAAACTAAGTCACGTGAAATGAGCTTAGAAATTCAACTCCAACCACACTTTTAGGTAGAATCCCAGCATTCCTTGTCAAATTACTTTTTTGTCTCTTCCAATGGCCGTCACTTTGCAGTTCATACTACTGTATAGGCATAATTGCCATAGTAATTTCGCTGTGCATAATAAAGATGAGAATGATCTGGCAACTCGGCTTAGCCTAGAAATGTTTTCAAATTATTTAGTCGAGATTGCTTTCTTAGAAACGGGCGACGTAAATCGAACTAAGTCAGGAATCACTCAATTCTCGCCAGCACTCATAATGCAAAAGATACGGGCCTATCAGGCAGTGTTACAATGTGCGATTGCCGAATTACAGCTGATGTGACGCGGCAAATCGGCGCTAAACTAATAGATCTTTAATAAAGAAATAGCTCCATGGATCTGAACGTTACTTTCTGTGTGATGATAGTGATCTACTGGACTTCAGTTACGGAATGACTTTCGTTCTTCTTAAAACAAAATTGCGTGTGTGAGTTTTCAGAAGCCCCTCTCTGCCTCGGTATCTGAATTGCCGGATGTTATAAAGACATACAGCTTTGAGGAGAGTCATCCCCGTTGTGTTAATCGAAATACAAAGTATCAAATATGTATAGACACACAATCGGAACACAACATGTAGTTGATACGTTGTATAACACCTAATAATATAACATAGTTGTGTTCCGACTGTGTATCTATACCTATTTGATACTTTGTAACGCGTACAGTGTTTTGGTCTGAGCATTTTAGAGGAACAAATCAAATAGTAAACTACGCCTGAATGGCAGGGTAATATTAAAATTGGGATTACAACAGTAGGATGCGCAGGTGATCTGTATTAATCGCGTGAAATTTTTGACCAGTGACAGCGGTTTCCTTAGTTATAAATACCCGTAACTGTTTACCAGTCAACACGGCGTAGTAGCACAAAATACTTAAACATTCCGTTGATCTATTTTGAATTTTTGATGTGTATTGGACCGCGCATCATCCTGATAACTCGTCCATCCTGCCTGTAATTAACTTTCCAACCAGCAGCAACTCGAGTTATGTACAGTATATTTCTTTCTTCTCCATAACTCTAATTAATACACCAGCAATTCATCGACATGCAAATCTGCTACCCCCCCAAAAAGAAACTTCACACACGCAAGTACAGTCAGCTACACTACTGTGACCACACACATGAAAATCATAACTGCTAAAAATTAAGGTACACTTTCTACCAACTATGATCACTCGACAATAAACTACAAAAAATTTCGCACCTAATACACACCACAAATACCAAAACTTACAAAAACGCTACTTCACACATATTTACAGAACCAGACGGCCTATGTGGTAACCAACGCTATCCTCGTGAGCTCCTGATGATGGGTATAATGGTGCCCGAAACATGTTAAACCTAATGTAAGCATAATAGAATAATAAGTGGCATCTAGTTGGATTTTATTCTTCAGTGATCTATTTCGAAGTGGGGGCCAGTTGGGGGTTCGGTTACATAAATTAAGAGTCCAATCAGATAAAGGAATTTCTTGGTCAGCTTGGCGAATATCACCGTTTCAAGGCCTTCTTGGAATTACTAGTATAACACTTAAAACGCCGAGTTAAATCCCATGTGCCATCTGCTAGCATTATTAGGAGCTCACCATTTCTCCACGTTAGCAGGATAAGGGTTAACGCAACTTAGTTTAAAACATCAAAACGTGAAGTCTGTATTGATTTCAAGTTCACCTTCTCCTCGTCTCTCCAACAGAAAGCAGGCCCCTTGTTTTATTCCTTGACACTACGAACAACTGACAACCGAAAAATGACTTCCGTCATATTTTGTGCTCATTTCCCTCCTCGCTGCAGGCTAAGGGTCTATATTTACTAGCAGTAGGCAAGGAAACAAAAGTTGGATGGGTGGAGCAACTAATGTTTCATTCCAGTCTGTCGTCCCAAGCCGGCGAGGCGGTTTTACTAAGCAACAATATTTCACTTGTCATACAGGCCCTTCCATCAGTGTCAAGCCATCAATCCTTGCACGTGGAAACATGTCTTCGTCGTCCATTTTCTCCCTTCCTCTGTTGTGTTGTGCTTTTCAGTCTTGCAATTGATTGATGGTTATCGATTGCCTGTTCCTAGATAGTTACAGGTTTTCAAGGTAAAGTCAAAGAATACCAAGCACATTAAGTCACCGGTACTGCACATTCTGAGTGTCGATTCCACTTGACTGACTCTGATTAAATGAAACTAATTTTATGATTTTTTTTACGTTTTGCTGACCGTGTATCTGAGTATATTTATCTCAGTAATTAACCAACTTGATGCACAAAATTTTTGTTTCACAATAAGTTTATTTCATGCCTCTGTATGTTTCGAGCACATGCGCTCATCATCAGGAGGTCAAAATTGTATTACACAGCCTCTGGTATCATCACACTTACAGGTGTGATGATACCAGAGGCTGTGTAATGCAATTTTGACCTCCTGATGATGAGTCCATGTGCTCGAAACATGTAGAGGCATGAAATAAACTTATTGTAAAACAAAAATTTTGTGCATCAAGTTGCTTAGTTACTGAGATAAATAATTTTGTGATGTTTAACTTGCATCTTTGCTACTTTGAATTTCCAATTACTTTATTCAATAACGTAAATTAACCTATGAGATGACCAGCTACATACATATCTGATTGCAAGTGGCTACACAATAGGCTAACTAATTAACCGTGAGTACAACCCAGGAACTAGCTACCTTCGTAACAGCCAGTAAATAATTATGTAGCTAACTTAATTATTGTGTCAAGTAACTAAGAGTGACCAGTTAACCAAACATCTATTTCAGCTGTGGCTGCCTGAATTACTTACTGGCTCAGACAAATGGGAATTAATTCCGATGTCATTTACATACCGGTAAAGCTATGAACTGTTACTTCTGTGATAATCACTTAGAGTTTAGTTTCGATGAAACTGCAGACTGTCTTTTCTGACTTAATCTGTCCAGAGGAATGTTGAAATAATTCGTTCAGTTAGGCCAGAACTTCACTCCTGCACCGAGTTTTCTGTCCTACCCGCAGTCGTTTAATGATAACAATTGAAAGGGTATCTCTACATAACTTCGGAATTGATCGGTCCACCAACACCGCCGCTGCTACCACCACCGCCACCAACACCAACACCACAACCATAGTCACCACCACCACTACCACCATCACAACCAGCACCACAATCATCACAACCACCTTCACCACCACCACCACCACCACCACCGCCAACACCACCACCACCACCACCACCACCACCACCACCACTTCCACGTGTTTCTTTCCTCAACACTTTTGTCCTTTATGCTTGTTGTACGTTACCTCCTCTTTGTGCTTCTTTGTCTACTCATCTTTTCCTCATCTGCCACTACTTTCTATATTCTCCTGTTCATTCATTTTTTGTGCATTTGATGTTTATTGGACCGTGCATCATTGTGATAACTGAAGAACAAAAAACCAACTAGACGCCCCTTATTATTTTATTATACTTCTTATAGGCTCAATATGTTTCAGGCACTACTATGCCCATCATCAGGAGCTCGCGACTGTGATGTTGATTACCACATTGGTCGTTTCGTTCTTGGTTTGCTGTAAGTTGGAGGTTAGGTGCGGTTTGGCTTATAGCCTGCAGCCCAGACACTACGCTAGGCAAACCGCACCTAACTTCCAACATACAGCAAACCAAGAACGAAACGACCAATGTGGTAATAAACATCATAGTCGCGAGCTCCTGGTGATGGGCATAGTAGTGCCGGAAACAAGTTGAGCCTATAAGAAGTACAATAAAATAAGTGGCATCTAGTTGATTTTTTATTCTTCAGTTTTCGTGCATCCTTCTGTCACAAATAAGCACTATAATGCACCAACACAAACAGACACAATTGTCCCTGAAGTCTGACAATTAAGAGCCAGGACGTTATCTTTAGAGGACAAACATGTATCTTAAATCGCAGAAGTGCTTTGTCGTTGTCTGGTAGGTTTAAACAGAGCAAATGACACCGCATGAGCGCCGGGTAAATTAAACCTCGAGTTAGTATAAATTTTACCCTAGGTGTACTTTGTTTGAAATGCTGATTGACGCCTACAAAGGAAAAATTCTGGTGTTATGTGAGTAACAACATAGACTTCGGTTTCTGAAGGTCACGACTCTGGGGCACGTCCCACCAAACGAATTCAAGACACCATTACAGCATCTCGCCACTTGTCATCGTCGGGACATGGACATTCCGTGGCCGGACCTCACAGCAACCGCCAGCTGGCGGTATTTCAAGCTCCTTACCTCTCATGGCCAGCTCTATTCGTTACGCAAGGCGTACGATTATTTACTTCCAAGTTACATCAAACGGCTGTCGTATCTATTCAAAAAAGGAAAAACACATTAATGACACGATCCATTAGAAAGGAAGTCAAAATTTATGCTTTCAATTTAAATTTGCTTAGGCTAGTCTATTCACTTTTTATTCTTGTGTCTTCAATAGCTGCGGTTTCTAAACAGTGATCCGTGAAACGATGATGAATCAAAGCAAGTCTAAATTAGACAAAGTTTCAGGGTTTGTATAGCCAATTCTCTTCAATTGTTACGTTTACTACGGTTCTTCAATCAAATCTTTTTCGTTCTTTTGTGCGCTTTAAAAAAATAATGCTTAACCGTTCAAGTGTTTTAAAGTATAGGTCTGTTGAATAAAAAAACATATATTACGTAAACGTTAAGAATATTCGAAAGCATATAACCCTTACCATTTCGAAGGAGTAAGACTTATAAGAAATAATTAAAACTTTGTTGGATTATTCGGAGAAAATATTTATTCTTCATTAAAGAAAACCTTCTGTTTAGTCTCAATAGGATTAGACATACATTAGAAAGCTGTTCGAAGAAAGCAGGGTTAAAACAAATGGTAAAAATATTTACCAGTGTCCATTAAAGGATTAATACGTGAAGATTAATACCCTCAAAAATTCATTTTTGACACAAACCGAAAGGATGTAGGGAAACGGGAAGACCAAAATATGTTAATCTTATGTTTATTGGGCCGTGCATCATCATGATAGTTGAATAAAGAGAGACCAACTTGATGTCACTTGCTTTATTATTTCATTATTTAATGCTCAACATGTTTCGGATGTTAATACATCCATCCTCAGGTGTTTGCGACTTATTTGTTGAATTATTTCATGGGTTGTATTGCTCTGGTTCGATGTGTGTTGGTGTTACGTTGTGGTTTGGCTGGGGTGGTGTGGTATCCGTATGCAGGCTTCAGCCTGCATCCGGATACTGTTGCTGCACTGGTCTCGATCAGTACCAAATGGTGATGGCAGCAATATGGATTCTCTTCTGACTGGGATCGCATTTACCGTTGCTATCATTCAGAAATATGTTCTATGACCGCGTTCGAAACAATCACATCTCTTATCTGTTAATTCCTTTCAGTACTTCTACCCTGAAGAACTGAAGAAGGAGGCAACAATTTTGCCTGAAAAGTTGGCAATTTTAACATTTTGACACGCTATCTTATCCATGCCCGATATTGTGTTGTGTGTAATATCATTATTTGCTTTCTAGACATTAGGAAATACAACAAATCCAAAACGAAATAGAAAAGATGTATGAAAGAAAAGCGAAAGAGAAAGAGGAAGAGGATGATGAAAATGCAGGGGATAGGGCGACAGAGGTTAGAAGATTGAGATATAAAGATGATAATTTCTCTTTATAAAGCTGTAAATTATAAAGTTATTATAAACCAAGAGATTCTTAGTGTTGATATATATAATAATGTTGCTTTAATTAATCTGATGTATGGGGCGTTCCTGTATAAAATAGGCTTATGATATTCCTCTTGCTTCTGCTTCGCCTGTTATCAGTTGTAACTTAAGGAAACCCTTTCCACCCTCATTCCTCACCTCTCTCTTCTTAGCTAAGACCATGGGACTTACACTGTGATTGTAATCTGCCTCATCGCGCTGCAACATATATATGCATGACCGGTTACAAAGTACATTAATGAGATTGATAGGCTTGCGATATTCATATTTTATACGGGAATACGAGGGATGGAGTTAGTTGGGGGGTGTTATATTAGAGGAGGGGTTAGTGGTTGGTAGTTGGTGGCACCGTTTCAAGGAAATAAGCCTCCCCCTCCACACCCCTTACGTTCCTTGGCTATATTTGGCTACATCCCGAGCCTTGAAACCCTAATTCTCGTACTTGTGTTAGAGTAAGTTTGTCGTGTTGCTGGCATTAAATGAAAGCTAGTATATAGGAGAGAGAATGGTCTTTTCGGGAGTATCAGTGCACATAAGTATAGCATTGCCGGGAGAAGTTGTTCTGAGATAGGGATGTTACAAGTGAGAGTGAGGGGTGTTACTGGAGCATTAGTAACGGGTGCAATAATCTGTGACCTCGTCCCACCCCATTCAACGGAACAATGGTTTGTTGCAATCTATCGTGTTAAGAACACAACGATTCGTCACTCTTGATGTTGTCACGTTCAGTAAACGCAAGAAAGCTTTATACCATATGACGCTGTTATTTAGCCTACTTCCAAAGGGAGAGAGGGAAAGGAATTTTAAATTTCGCGAAAAAATATCCTTGATCTTCGACTGTTGTAGACATTATTTCTTGAAACTCATTTTATTCTAACAGAATTACCGATAAAAATTTTCATGAGCAAATCGCGTGACAGAGGTTGAAACTGACCAACACGGCTTTCTCCAGCCTTTTTCCTGAACTGTAGCCTGACGGAGTGTAACCTTTTCTCTGGGCAGAATTTGCTGAATTCATATAACAAGTGAAGATGAGTGGTCAACTTAACGCTCAGTCTTGCTTGACTCGGGAACAAAGATCTGCCCAACCCGCTACCACCAATTAGACCTACATTAAAGCCTTTATGAACTTGGTGACAAGGAGAAAACACACAACATTCCAATCACCAAAGTGACTTGAACCAGTTTAAAAAATAACCCCCTCACGACAGGTCTGGGTTTTATTCTCGACCAGAAAGCCAGTATACTGAGGTTCTTTGTGGCTCCTCCACATTTTATTCAGGCGAAGTCTGGAATTGTATCTTAGAATCGTAATTGCTTTCTGCGCTTTATCTTTGAAGATGAGAAAAGTCTTCATGTAATAAAAAATATTTAACCGTAGACCTTGGTTATCTAGACCGTAACCAGTTCCTTTGACAACTGAAGTATTACAGTATCGCCAAAAATCAGACAATCCGCGTTCTGCTTATGTCATTAAATCATTTACCTCAAAGAGTAATGGACTTGTAAACTAACATTAAAGTTTCATGAAGTTTCATTAATGTCAATGCTTGGAGTTAGGTCGTTGAATACAATGTTCATTTCCTTTCCTGTGGCCACTGGCCAGGCGTGTTTGCAGATAACAGCTTCTCCAGGCATTACAACCTTCCCATAACCAATTTAAAGTTCCTTAAAGGTTGGGAGGTTAAAGGTTTTGCTGGATTAATGGGAGTATATTAACTTGAATTCTATTAAAGCGTTGGTCAAACACGCTTCTCCTACAGCCCTCTTATCTCCATTAACATCTTGCTAATGGTTTCTCAATGCATGACTAAGAAATCTCCATTTTCATCTGCTCTCTGCTACGGACGAGGTGTCCCGGTCAAGAACACGAAACATTTCTCTTGTGGGTAATACAAAACTTGATTTTAATAAGCTAATAAATATACAGTCCTCGCGTTTCTTTGTTAAGTCAAAGTACTTAAATTTTGTCAGTGGAAGTTTTACCACGGACACAGCAACGAACGAATACAAGAAGAAAATCCAGAAGAGTCGGATTTGCAATTCAGCGATTCCTGTGTAACAAAAGGACTTCTTGAATACCATATTGGTGGGTTTCATATTTTTCTTCCATTCACCTAAGACCGACTCAGCTGCAGTGTATATCAACTTTCACGTTCTGTCTTTCATACAGACTTCGAGAATGAAGAATGTGTCGAAACAAAACACATATTTTGGTTGAATAAAGAGAGACCAACTTGATGTCACTTGCTTTATTATTTCATTATTTAATGCTCAACATGTTTCGGATGTTAATACACCCATCCTCAGGTGCTTGCGATCCGGAGAAAAGAGGCGAGACATAGTGCAAACTTTCGTGGGAAGAACATAATTTTGGTGAACATCTGTTTACTGTTGTGTAAAATTCTAAAGACGTCGATGACGTATCAGTCCCCTTTCGTCCTTGTCAAATTGAGACGTGACAGCTTTTCTGTCAACAAGAAGAATTTTTTCACCAGCAAATTGGACTTAAATTTACGGAAGAAACTAGTTAAACGCTACATTTGGAGCATAGCTTTGTATGATGCTGAAACTTGGATACTTCGGGAATTAGATCGGAAATACCTTGAGAGTTTAGAAAGGTGGCGCAGAAGAGAGATGGAGAAGATCGGTTGGAGAGATCTGTGAAAAATGAAGCAGCAATAAGTACAGTCAAGAAGGAACGTAATATTATACATACAAGAAAAAGAAGGAAGAATATCTATATTGGTCACATCTTGCGTAGGGATTACCTTCTAAAACACGAAGATAGAGAGAAGGATAAAAGTGATGGGAAGACAAGGAAGAAGACGTAAGGAGCTACTTGATGGCCTTAAGGAAATAAGAATATACTGTAAACTGAAAGAGGAAACACTAGATCGCCCTCTGTGGAGAACTCGCTTTAGAAGAGTCTATGGACCTGTCGTACGAAAAATTACGCAATGACGAGCCCTTCTGTTAACGTAGACAGTGTGAGAGTGTCCTAATATCACGATCAGGGTGTCAGCACTTTCAGATATATTGCCAGGTAAACGGTAGATGCAGCCCGGGTAATAGTTACAGACTTCTAAAACAAGAGAGAATTCGTATTTCCAGGACTATTAGGCTTAAACGTGAAAGGTTATATATATATATATATATATACCCATCTAATTAATCGCACTGCTTTACAGCGAGATTTCAGTGTTGCGTGAAATATTCTCTCTTCCTCACAAATGGACAGACCTGGCAACCACAAAAATGAAGATATTCACAAAAACAAAATACTTTTGGACAAAACTTACTTGTAAATTGGTCGTGTTAGCTACGTTTTCTACGCCTTATCTTGCGGCATGTTGTCCATGTGGTATTTACGGTTTTTTTTTCACTTTTGACCAGTTGCCAGCTCTTCGTCTTGTAATAAGTGTGAATATCCCCTCAAAGTCTAATAATTTATGTAATTATGCAGGTGCCCAAATATATGGTCAGTACGAAACAACACACCTGACCTTAGCTTATAAAATGATACGGAGTACAACCTGCTTACACGTATAACGGAAATGTTATCTGAATATTTTTTGTTTCATACAGTTTTTTTTTGTTTCTTAGAGTTACTGATATTTTAGTGTTAAGCATATTGCAGTGTAGCTGTTGCATTTACATAAATTCCTTTATTATAAGAATCGATGTTTGCAGCTTCCATAGCTTTCTTATGATAAACAAGAAGTAGGCTTGTGGCTAAAATAATTCGCTTGCGTTCGTTTTTCCATTCTTTTTTTTTCAACTTTTGATTCAATTTACTGATGTCAGTGGCTTGTGGCTTGAACTTGACGAATTTGCAGCCAGTCACTTACTTCTTGATTTGCATTAAATACGATTGTATGACGGGTGTACTTATTTGTGACTTGGACGAGAAGCTAGCATCACTCGCCAAAGGATCGCGACATTTTACGCGGTGGTAAGTAGATGGTTGAACAGTATGCCAGTTTTAGAGAATTTTAAGTCTCTACAATTATTAAGAATAATTTCCTGAGTCCTGAACGGGCTTTTTTCTTCCTCTCTTTTTTTTTGCATTCGTTTTTATGTTCCTGCTCCCGCCTCCCCATTTATAGCAATTAATAAAAGTTTTTAACTCCCTGCTTATATAGACGGGATTTGTGAAATTACTGACTTGCTGTTAACGAAAAACAGGCCGGAATGTTTAAAAATTTACGTACAATATTAGGATTTTCACGGCGCGTACAATAACTGCCACTTCATTTGTTCCGATGGGCCTTATATATGGGCTATTAAATGCGACAGACCCCTTACAGGGACTTCGTACGTTATGATACAGGCTTTCCATTTGCCGCTTATAATATGTGCTAAAAACGGACAGCAACGACGAGGCAATAGGAAAAGAGAACCCACGTTTTCTGATTTTCAAATTTCAGTCATGCATTGACCCCATACGTATACTTTAGCTGTTCGTTTGAATGGATTCATCGTGGCCAGTGGGGATAGGAAGGAAGTCGCTTCACATAACCTGCTGCGTGCAAGAGTGGCAGTTTATCCTTTGTGTATTTAGGCTACAATGCTGCCTTTTGTTTATATATTTCCATAGTATATTTAAAAGTACATTGTTAGAAGAATCATAAGTGCTTAACCAAAATTTGACCAGTAAAAGAAAACACAACAGCACATTCTATAAAAAAACAATATGCATTTGACATACTTGGTGTATATCTGTGTAAAGGTAAAGCAGTCCCTTTACAGGCCTGGAAGTGCCCAGAGTGTTCCAGGAAGTTAAGGTCCCAGATTTCGTGACAACGGCACAGGGTGGTGGTAAGGTTGTCAGCCTTACGCACCGGCTGCCTTTACCCCCAGGAAATGCTCCTGGTACTCATTTCTGTTAGAGGCTGAGTCGACCCCAGCGCCATAGTGGGATCGGAAGGATTTTATGTCAATGAAAATTTCCAATGACACCAGCTGCGATCGAACCAGCGGCCTTCCGATTTGTAGTACAGCACGTATATCTGTGTAAAGTAAACCAAATTTAAAGAAGTGTTGTAGAATGCAATGCCCTTAACAACAATTATTAGCAGCAACAAAAATAGTTCTAAAAATAAATAATGTGTAAATATTTTCACTTAACTTATTAGATATAAATAGATTAGTTGGTTAAGTTAGTGCGTGTGGTTTGTGCTCACTTCTGTGGCTAAAATATAAATGAGAAGTACCTATAGAGTAACCCTTTTTGTATATATGGTCGTTTGTACTTACAGGAAGCAGTTACATAATTATTTACTGGCATCCAGTCTCGGTGATTACAGTTCAGTCTCTGCGAGTTCTTCCTGCACATTTCGATTTATTAAAAAAAAA
>Ga0131853_10007996_pt1 | contig 19213 bp, 11 predicted proteins | sample TergutLab28metaG_FD_92764 | JGI IMG/M metagenome (GOLD analysis project Ga0131853, IMG submission 92764) | Labiotermes labralis P1 segment gut microbial communities from Petit-Saut dam, French Guiana - Lab288 P1 (version 2) (version 2) | ecosystem: Host-associated > Arthropoda: Insects >...
CACACACACACACACACACACACACACACACACACACACACATTATATCAATGCCTAACACTGAACAAGACTATTGTAACCATAGAAACCGGTGGCTGTAATGTCACTGCTTAGACTTAACATGGCTGTTATTTGCCTTTCTCACAAGTGAGGGTATTACATAAGATAGATTTGACAACACATACAAATTATGGAGCTCCTCATTAGACAATTGCCTCTGAACTCTTAGTCCTTCCTCCCTCATGAGACCAAATATTATTCACATCACCTTACTTCAGATGTCTTTTCTAATGCCAAGTTTAAGAGCAAGAAGAGCCGTACATCCATCCCTCATGGGCCTTCATGTGTGCACAGGGGCAACATTACTTTACTTTATCCTGTTTCAAACACCCTCAGTTCATATTTTAACTGTAATGTGACACACTTATTTTCACATGCATAGAAGGAACAGGAAAAATTATAGTTTTGTTTATTTTAATCTTACATACATTTTTATATCAGACAGGAAGACATAAGATTGTGAAGCGAATGGAGTCCGACATTCCTTAACTATCATCTGCTTTTAAATCCTTCATGAAAGCAGCTTTGATTTTTTAGTGCTGTTCCTAAATACTGTACTTGGACTATGACACATTTTCAAAGGATTTCTCTACTATCTTCATGTCATAATTTTGTTCTGAATTCTGGTCATGGGAGACAGTTTTCTGTTTTTATGAGTGACTAATAAAGCTTATGTTTTTCTTTACAATACATATTATGACCTAACCTAAAAATTATCATCATCAGTCTTTACTCAGGAGAATGGGAATATAATCTGCAGTGCCAAGTCAGGGCAATGTTTACTCCGGGCTTTCTTGTGCAGATGTCTGTCAGAATGCTTCATTACATCACATAATCTTGTGCAAGTTAATATGTAGTTGCAAGATCAACATAACTATACAGAACAACACCAATAGGTGAAAGAGTCATCTCAGACTCTAAAGGGACAGAGCCTGTAAAATTCAGATATGAAAACTGAAGAATGATGTAACATCACTCTAAACAAGAGATATATATGGATATATGGAAGCCTGAGTTGAAGCACCAATAACCTATTCAATGTGACTAAATGCTTGAAATTTTGGATGGTGAAAAGATGGCAGGTAGCTAAATAAATGTTTGTCCTAGATGAATAGTAGTCAGTGACAGTAATAGTACAATTAAATTTTTGTGGTAGGAATTGTTGTGATTTGATTGAATGTTACTTTCATTATGACTGTTATGAATATGAACAAGTATGTGAATATTAAAAACAAAAGTGATGTATATGGCATCCCTAAACTTTTTGCAGTACTTCAGTGATGAATATAATTGGTAAGTAATTAAATTCTGGAAATGGTTACTATTTGCTGTTGGACCATGTAATTTCATTCCTTTGTAAGTATTAATGTGAATAAAATTAAAGAGATACATATTCATGTATTGTATATGAATATATTAATGAATAAAATATGTATAAATTTATAAAATGTTTTTCCTGTGAATTTTATATTCATGGGACCGTGCATTGCAATTCTATGTCAATATTTGTCCAGCAAGATGCGACTAGACACAGTTTATTTTATCTGTAAACTGCTCTACATGTTTCAGGTGGTTTCTCCACCCATCATCAGGAGCACAAATAACTGTATCTACAGCATCTGATAATAGTCAACTGTAATAGATAAAAATAATTTTTCACCTAACATTTACATGTGGGTTGCATATTTTGTTGTACCAGATGGCTGCATTTGTTCTGTACAGTTTTCTTTTGATATTTTTAAATTGGTATATTTCTTTTGCCTGTTTGGTATAAATGAATTTTATGTTCATGGGACCGTGCATCACAATTCTATGTCAATAAATGTCCAACAAGATGCAGCTACACACAGTTTATTTTATCTGTAAACTGCTCTAAATATAAATGTTAGGTGAATAATTATTTTTATCTATTACAGTTGACTAGTACCAGATGCTGTAGATACAGTTATTTGTGCTCCTGATGATGGGTGGAGAAACCACCTGAAACGTGTGGAGCAGTTTACAGATAAAATAAACTGTGTATAGTTGCATCGTGTTGGACATTTAATGACATAATTTTTCCTGTGTTTACATTTCCATCAAGCATTGTGACTGCATTCAACCAGCAAGTGCATAATTCCATTCATGTAACATTTTGGTCAGTTGCATTTAAAAATGCTGTCATTCAGTACACTCAGTGAGGAAGATAAAATTATGAATGTGTCTGAAATATTTAATATTTAATTATTGACTCTTAAAACATTCATATCATGGTACATAGTAAAGATTACATATATAAGTGACATAATTCACAATTAATTGTCTATATAATATGTTGTGTAAGTTACTACATTATATTTATTTCAAATATTTTTGAGAATATTTATATATGCATGCACAGTATGTTGTCAAGAACGTTGAAATAAATGCAAACAAGTAGCCCATACTACATTTTTTGTCTGAAACAGATTGTGAATTATGTAACTTTACTACTCAGTGGGTGTTATAAGATCTAATAATTGTTTACACATAATTTCATTGAATATTTCTGACACTTGTCATAATTTCCTTCTTCCTTATTAAATTTGTAGTGTAACAGCAGACAATTTTAACCTTTTGACGCCTAATGTCAACTATAGTGGTCGTACCGCACCACTAACCTCTGAAGTTGCATTTTATATATTTATTCAACAAATATAGATACTGAATATTTTAAACATGTTATATACTCTCCGTTTCTTTCTCTTCAAAATGCAGTTTGTTTCATAATTCTAACGTATTTGGTTCCTGTATTATTCACATTTTATATACAGAATGTGCTAAATTAAAAAAAAATAATTCCGGCGCCAAAAGGTTAAATACAAATGTCATAAACTCTGTATGAATGGAATGGTTCATATATATGTCACTATTGATTTCTATTGAACTTGTTCCACTCCAAGTGAACACTAATAACGTTTTCTTGCTGCCTGTTTCTATGGTGACTCGGGTAAACAAGATGGGTTCTTTTATGTGTGGCAAGTCTTGTTGCAATACTTGTTACATTTTCTTGAGTATGTTTTGAACAATTGTGTGTAATTTTGTTGTAGAAGCTACATATATTATCTATATCAAATATAAATGCTGATAATGGAAGTGTTACTGCTTGTTTATAACAATAGCCGAGAGATTCATGGTGTGCCCTAGTCACGGCAAGTTCTTGTGACACAAGGTACTGTAGCAGTGTTAACAAAGAAGATGTCAGTTCTCAGGGACATGACATCTTGTAGATTTATACATATTGTGAGGAAGAAAAGCACACAGTCTCCTCTGAACATTAGCACACAGTATCCTATTACACACGACATTAAAACTTGCGTGAAGAATCATACCTTACAATGATTCCATTAGCGATACAGGATTCCGAGTAGTTTGTTAAAATGAAATTTTGCAAAACGTTTACATGTAGAAGTAACAACAGTGTAGAAGCATTGTCGATAATGTAATGCCCTTTTCGGCTGTTTCATTTCATAGGACCGACTGATGTGCACCTTCGTAACGTATCTAAAAAACTCTTGTTATCTACTAAAACATGTCAAATATGTTGTCTCAAATGTCATTTATCCTAGTTCAGTTTTGTGTCCACTAACCAGCAACTGAACATGGCCATCTTACAGGTGCAAGTTACAATAAAAAAAATAGAAACAATACCCTCGTAACAAATAGCACGTAATGGTAAGAAGAAAGAAAACCAATAGGTAAATTGGTACAAAACATGACCACCCGGACTGCAAACAAAAGAATGGTGATGTGTGTATAACGTAATAGTCAATATCGAAAGGCCTATGTCTGTGAATAAAGCATAAATAAGTGATGGTTGTTACTACATAAAATACAGAAATTTTGAATGTTGAATATCTGGTAGTTTTCGTAACACCTGACGTAATTTCGCGTTAATTATGTGACCTTTCACACAGAGAATGCACTCGTCTCCGCGGGTAAGTCATTAGCCTACTGTCTATTGGTGGTAGATCACAGAACAACAAACTACGTTCATGTAACCAGAGTGCTATTTTTAGGCGCACTCACAAAATTGCGAAAAGCAACTTTCAGTTTATTAGTTTCATTGTGTCTGCCCTTTTGTCCATCTGAACGGAACAACTCAGCTCCCACTAAACGGATTTTTATTACATTTCATATTTTACTACTTTTCGAAAATCTGTCGAGAAAATAACATGTACATTACATCTCCGTATATTTACGACATTAATTCGCTGAATTCTTCTTAGAATGGTAAATATTTAGACGGAAGTTGTAGAGAGAATCAGAAAGTATTTTACTTTCAAAAGTTTTGCGAAAATCGTGTCGTTTGTGAGATAATGTTGAAAAATATCGTGGAACCAGAGAGGCCACAGATAATATAAAATGGCAGAAGTTCTTTGCATGGTGGATCACTGAGGCTACAAACACACACTCAAAATAAGTCATAATTTTTGTTTTTTCCACACGAACAATCGTTACGTGAACGCGCCTCATTATTACCTTACGTATACATATATTGTATTGTTTTCATACAGTAACGTCGAGTTACTCGCATAAGGCACTCTTTTGGTTTGTAGATGGGTAATCGGTGGTCAAGCTAGCTGAATAAACGTGGGTGTGATGCTTGTGCTTACTCTGTACTTGGTTACTGTAATACATTCGAGGGAAATTGTAGAACGAAGTTGAATTCAATTATAATGTAACCTATTACGATGGATTAAAAATGAGTAATTTTTCACAGTGCCGTCTAATAGCTATATAAAAGATAAGATGAAAAATGTACGCAAATATCGGTAACCGGTGTATATGTCACTAAATCAACTCATACTAACGTTATGTCATTTCATCACATACACGGTATGCACACTTTCTTCCTCTGTGTAAAAGGAGAATGTAAATTGGTGTAAAAATTTACGCATATTATGAATATGGTTGCGCGGAAGCTGTCGTTAGAGAGTATGGCGTGATGTTACGAGAACAATTTCCATGCAAATTTGGCCGACAGTACTTATTAGGCTGATGAATCCCGAACCTTGCTTTAAGGAGTTAAACGAATTTAGCTAATAACAATGGCTGAGACACATTAAGTTTTGTTACTGTAATGTAGTTGAGTTTCATTTACCTAGTAGGCCTATAATTTATTCCACGATGTGCTAAAACCTAATAGTAATACCATACGTTTTTGGGTCACCAGAGATGAAAACTTGAGCGATGTTTGAACTAGCAGTAGTACTTTTACTGAGGCCATTATGTGATAATGATATGGTGGTGACGATACGTCTCTAGGCCTCCACCTTTCTGGTTACACATATATTACACTCCAGCCCAGTTGGGCCAATAACAACCAGCCCCAGTTTGCTTGTTGCTAGCAACAGTTACCACAGACAACACTGCTGTGAATGATATGATAGGTCAAATGCAGGGAAATATGGGGCAGTGTGGAGGAAGAGTAAACATAGTAGCTAAAAAAAAAAAAAAAAAGAAGTTGAAGGAATTGGCCTCGCTATAACTTCTAAAATGTTAGCAGTACTGACATATGACACAACAGTTCTGCGGGGTACTTGGGGTTTATATTCCAGCTGACAGTTAGACAATGGAAGTAATTTTGTTTTTCATTTTAGCTTTATAATACCTATGACTGTATAGGTCTACATTCTGAGATATTTATTACAGTAATATAAAGTAATAGTAAGTCGTACAGCAAAACCATGTTAAAATACATATATCCCTACGTTTTTCAGCCTATACACGCCATCAGGGAAACAATCAGTACATCTTGGACTGTACACAACCATATACGTTGTTACTCGTGGTTATTCTGCGTTGTAAAAGAAGTTTATGGAAATAAGAAATTATTTTGTACTAAAATCTTAAGTCAATTTAAATCTTAAAACACCTCTTTGTACACAGATCCACGCACCATGCTACTTTAACATCACGATTATTGTGTGTGTTGTTTGCATGTGTTTTGACGAACCTTTCTTTATTCACTCTACTATAATTATGACATTCTTTAACCTGCAGTTATAGTGCAGTTCTTACGTCTGCCTTCTCACTAAGCCATAACTCAATAGCCCAATGTGAAGCTATTCACGATTTTTCTTGAGTGCCAAATGATACAGTGGAGGGACCATTCACTCTAGAGCAGTTTTTACTTACGAAAAATCAAGAATATCTAGAGTCTGAACATTTGAGTAATGAGAGTGTTGCATATCTGACGGAGTGCATTTGTAGTTTCTTACCTAGAATTCATGTAACACAAACACACTTGAATTTCATTCATTCACTCATTCCATTGGCATGTGCAGAATGTGACGTTTCCTTGCCGCTCTCATGAGCTTCTTCCATTCCTCTCTGTTACATACACCTTCTTTCCACCCTTTTCCACCAACTAGTCTTCCATCCTCCCTCGCTTCATCTTGCCATCTATTTCTTGTTTTTGTACACATGTTTTACACATGTTTATTAATTTTTTTTAGGAATTTTAAATTCTTCCATACATTTCCGTAGGGTGTCTCTGTTTTTAGAGCCATGTACCTTTTGAAAGTCAAGCAATACATATTGTACATTCTGATAATATTAAAAAAATGTCTCGTTTATTATTTTCGATACAATTATGCTGTCAATTACAGATCTTCCGTCTCTAAATCCATTATGATAGTCCCCGATAATTTTTTCAATATATGGTTTCATTTTTTCCAAAATTATATTCGCCAAAATTTTGTAAGATGTGTTGCCTAATGCTATTCCCCTGTAATTCTTACAACTATCTCTGTCTCCTTCTTTGTATATAGGAACTATTATTGTTTCTTTCCATTCTTAAGGTATTCTTTCCTCCTCCCAAATTTGTCTTACTAGTTCATAAATTCTATTCATTGTATTCAATCCTCCGTATTTTATTACTTCCGGATGTATTCCATCAGTTCCAGCTGCCTTTTTACTTTTAAATTTCTTATTGCCGTATTTATATATTCTATAGAAAGACCTTCTACTTCAACTTCATTAATTTCTCTACTTCCTATTTTAATTAATTCCGTTGGTTCTTCTGTTTTTAATAATTTATAAAAATAGTCTTTCCATATTTCTGCTCTCTCTTTAGTATTCATTGCAAATTACCCTTTTTTGTTCCCAATCATATTAAATTTATGTTGATATTCTTTCTTAAATTGGTTTATTGTTTGATACTTTTCCTTGTGTTATTATACTTTTTATCTTCTTCTATTGATTCTATTACATTTTTAATGTATAACACTTTCTTATATCTAATTATTTTGTGTGCTTCTATTCGTTTGTGGTGATACTCCTGCTCTTCATCCTCCCTTTTTCCTTTTATTAACCACTTTTCTCTTGCTTTCTTAATTTCTTTTATTGCAATTTTGCATTCCTCATCGTGCCATCTATTTTTTAAATGTTCATGTACTTTCATCATTTTATATTAGCTGTTGTTTTGTTTCCCTAATTATTGTTTTAATGTTTTCCCACGTGGCATAGCCGCATGCTGAAGTCACGCGACTGTGGGTACACAATTTGATGAAATCGCCGTGTTTAAAGGAGAGTGCGAGACGTGCGCTGTCTTTGCATTGTACCCTGGCATTCACCTTACGGGAGAGGAAAAATCATGGAAAACCATCAGTCAGGGTAGCCGAGAAGTGCCTAGCTGGAGAGCGTTTGGTAGGACTATTTGTGTCGACTTGCCCACCATTTTACTAGGAACCTCCTCTGGCTTGCTGACATCAGTAGCTTGTGCTTCAGGCGACTTGGCCAAAACCTCAGCCATCGTAAACATATGCTGCGTTCCCGAAATAAGGGATCCCCACACCATCTAAATTTTAATCAAAACTCTCGGTTAGGGCCCTAATGCGGTCGGCACATATGTAACTCCCAAATCATCTTGAATTTGCCTGTTCCGAGGTGCATCGGCAGAATACGAAGACTCGAACTGAAGGACTTCTAACCTCCCGACATGAGTGCGAACGGCTGACCTCCGGATGGAGCATGCGTATTCCATTAGTGAACGAATGAGCTGGTTATACAGCAGAACTCCACCTGTTTAGGAAAGAACTTAACACTACCAGTCTTTGGGCAGCTTTCTGTTTAACATGGTCAATATGAGGCAACGAGGTCAGCTGTGTATACAGTTTCACGCAGGTAATGGGGTGTATCGCCCCATTGGATTGCCATACTGAAAAGCTGTGTTGGTCCAGGCTTGGGGATGCGCTTACCGGCGTTGTGAAGAGGATCGTGGTGCCCTTTGAGACGTTAATAACGATCATCCATTTCTCAGTCACCGCTTTAGGCCGTTGAGTTAGGACTCCAGTTTGGTGAAAATCGCTGACTTGCGAGTCTTGGCCATGTTGGACTTATTTTTCGCGTAGAGGGCCAAATCGTCAAGGAGCGATGGCGCGGGAAGAATGTTGACATAACAGACTGAATAGGACGGGAGCAGAAAAACTATCCTGTACCAATCGAACCCTCATTTATGATGTGGGCTGCAGTGGGTTAGGTACGGTGAGGCGACTGTGAGAGAGAGTTGTCGCGAAAAGGAGTGGCAAGCGAAGGGGCGGTGGAGTGTAAACCAGACCTGCCGGCCGTGGAAACAAGACGTCGTAGCAGACGAGCGGTTGTGTGCTACAGTGTTGCAGTCCAGAAAGGGAGCGATCTAGAAGTGCATCCGTTGAGTGGTGTCAGGAACAAAGTGTGAAAGAAGAGAAAGCAATTAGACGTGGCTGATACAGTGAAGAAATTTAAAAAGGGCAACTCGGCACGGACAACGGAGATCCTAATAAAGGCAGTGTGACTCCTTGTAAGCAGTTCTCTTATTTCTTGTAGTGTTTCATTTCAATTACTAGAGCTGTTAATTCTCTGAAATGTAGTAACACATAAACATTGTTAGTTTCTGAACCCATGGACTTATCTATTAGAGTAATACATTACGTGTAGTGTTCTTTACTATGTCTCAGTAAATATTTGTGTTTATGAGAGCAAATTGATATTCAGTATTGTGTTTTGGGTTTATTGGCCAGTAACTTAGTTATGTTTTCAGTTCTTAGTTCCAATTTGTGCTCTCCCACTGTATATGTTTGGTAGTGTGTGTTTTCTAGGCAACAGGCTCTTAAAATTCAGTTTATAATACCAAAGACAGTTTGGTGGTTCATCATGTGTTCAGCATCAGAAACTGAAGAAACCACCCTTGTTGATTTTGGAAGATGATAAGAAGCCATCAGGTTGTCATATCTGTCATTACAGGACAGCAGTACGTACCCTTCATGCAGGCAAAGGCACGTTGCAAAAACAAAGTCCCTGCTCATTTGCATGTTCAGTTGTGAGAAGTTGGTCTTCACTTATTTACCTTCGTCTCATGATGTCACTGTTGGAATTGATTTTTCTTCTTCCAGTTTCTTGTTCATATTCATTACATTGTGAAGTTAATTCAATAAGTAAATAGAAGCTCCACAAAGGACTACAATTTAACTGTAATATACTCTCATGTCTGCAAATATTTTCAGTTTACTTTCTTGTTTGAATAAATCACATTATTAAGTTACTGTTGTTGTGCCTGCATTAATTCTCATAATCTAGTGTTCAGTTGTCCAGCTATTTAACAACACATTGCCTTCAGCATTACACAAATTCATAATCTATAGACAAGCTACTAAAATTTCTTCTTTGAAATTCAGTTTTATATCCCTGATCTGAACAAGACAATGTAACACTAAACAACAGTAACTCACATAAAGTATCTGATTTCCTGTGTTCATAAAGAGCAAGTTCCATCCAACAACTACCACATCCTATGTGAACTAGAATTGCTGGTGGCTAAAATACTGTTTGACCACACACATTTCCCAACAACTGTATAAATCTGTCAAATCTTAATCTAAGGAAGCCAAGTAACTTGATCTGTGACACCTTGGAATACAAGAAAGCAGTCAAATTTTAATATTATTGTTTTAGTATGCCTGTAAATAGCAGGAGTTTGGAGTTCAAATAATGTATCTGGTATAATAACTAGAATATGAAATGTATAAGCATGGACTATGGTTCAATTTCTGGCTGGGGGTAAGAGATTTTCCTCTTTGCTGAAGCATCCAGACTGGCTCTGGGGCCCACCCCGCCTCCTAGTGAGTAGGTACTTGTGCAACTCACCATGAGTGTAGAGTGGCCAGGGCAAGAAGCTGACAGCTTAGCGGTGCCAGTTTTAAGAATATTTCCAATCTGTAATATGTATGTATGCATGGCATTAACAGGAACAACTTTACTTGTACATTCATCAGTATGAGAAATTTGTCAAAACGTTCATGCACATAGAATTCTGCTATTGAATGTGATAATCAAAATTAAAATCTTGTGGTCTGGTCTTCAGAACTAAAGCAAAACAACCTAGACATTACACACGAGAATACTAGGGGTATATTTAAACTGTATTCAAAGCACCTTTATTTTTTTCTGCAACTTCCAGGAACTCATCCCCTAGAACTGTAAACCAAGTAAATTTATGGACAGCAGCCATAAACAACCTGCAGCATTTCTTCGTGTACAAGAATTACGTTCCCTAATGGGGCAACAAACACAAGAATTACTTATGTTAGATGAACATGGAAAGCTTAAATATCCTCCAAACTTTAGAAGAGTTCAAGAGGAATATGTGGACACACTGCCAACACCAGGAACTCTCAAACAGTGTGTAAGTTTCACATTCCCATATCATAAATATTTGAGTATGTAGTAGCATGTATTCATGTTCACTAATTTTGTGTTATACCTCACTCTTATTTGTGACCAGACTGCTCTTAAGTCTATGTGTTAATACGTTCCTTACAATTGTAATGAATGTCTAATAAGTAGGCCTATGTCTGAGTTAAATGGTTTATTTTATTTCATTTACTTTATCTTAGAAGCCATACACCAAACACTAGAGTGTTTGATTTTTCTAACCAGGCATTGTGAGTATTATGTTGACTGTGACATGCCACAATGTTGTTAAAGTCAAGTACACAACAATGAAGATGAAGACAATGATGACAACAGCACCCACAATGACAATGCAACAAAACAAAAACAACTTCCTGTCCCCTATGTGCTGCCACAACATGCAGATGGACAACTTCACTTCACTATAAGATGATGTTCTGGTCGGTTTCTGCACCATATGGCTGTTAAATAATCCAATATTTTGGACAAACGCACTGCCTCATGTTGCAGGCGACTGTATTGGCATAGGTACATGCTGACATGATACTGAGGGAAATTTTTTCACTCACTTGTGTGAGACAGTTTGGGAAGTTTGGTCAATCACAGCTGCGGAGATTGGAGAGGAGGGGAAGGATTTCTCCAACCAATGGGAGTGAAGATTTCCAGTAGAGTTCTATCTGTTCTGTTACCAGTGGGCTTATGAAAGGGATGAGCAGTGGGTACTAGGCCTGCTGTAACATATTGTATCTTTTAATGCATCTGACAAATGCCTTCTTCAGAGTGATGAAACTTTCTTTAGAGTGTATGTAATATGCAAGGAATTTAGAGTATCTATACAGTTTTTTGTATTATTGTTTGGTCTGTTCTTTCTGTACAGAATGTGCAAAGATGAACTAGTTTTTTGAATGAGTAGATTCTTTCAGGATCTGACCCGTCCAATTACCAACAGCCCATTAAAGAAGTATATTTGCATAAACTGCAGACTAAGTGCTCTTGTGGTAAGTTACCAGGCCTTGCAGGCCACAGTTTAATAACTCGTACAGATTGGAAACGCCATGGAAACCTAAAATTACAGCACCACAAGGGGCTGCAATTTCCTTATGTAGCCGGTGTGGCTTGGTAGAATGCTCCTGGTGGTAACTAAGTGAGCTATACAGAAGACATATGTAAAGCAGTCACCTGCTATACCACACCCACTCTTCCCCACCCACCACTCTATACATTTGCACTAAAAAATTAGCAAATTTCACAATTTTCACAAAAAAGATACTTTTATCTGACACTACACTTTCTTATTTTACATTACATATGTATGTAGTTGGTTTGTAATAAACAGCAACACAATGCGTGAAAAATGCAGACTATTAAGATTCAAAAGTATATTCTTCTAGGTTATGGGACCATATAATTTTACTGGTGGGTACGAAGTTATTGGTCAGGATGTACTGCCCCCATCTTGCAATGAACTGTGGAACTAGGCCCAGAACGCTCCTCCAAAGCATTCACACCCATGTACCAGATTATATGGTGTCCTAACCCAGACCACATTGTGAATCCTCACCACTGTGAACATCTCAAATCCTGTACCAAGGAATATTAACAACTGAAACGTTGATGGAAATGTCACACTGGGAAAACTGAATTCCAGAATATCAGTAAGTTTTACACTCATGTCATTTAATACCACATATTTTTCCACGAGTTGTGTACAATGTGTTGCATATGTCTCCAAAAAACTGAGAGAATGAACCATTATAGGTGTAAAAACTCATTCTGGTTCGGGACCACATACAAATAGTTTCAAACTGTACAAAACTTGTATCACAAGAAAATTTAATTTCTCGGGGTGAAATTTTCTTCACAGTATACACAACAGTAGTACAGAAAATTTGCAACACTCTCAGTGTTATACAACAGTCAGTACACAGAACACCACAAACTGCAATACAGAAACAAATTCCCTAAGTACATGTATATAAAAAATTATATATGACAATGTAAAGATAATGAAGAATTTTCAAGAAGTGAAGGTTCCTATGTCATACTCATAATTTAAGTGACAGTCATGACAAAATATAATGAAGCTCAATTATTTCACTGTGGTATCATTATTTTTCGATACAATCCTTCAGCACCGTGATGTGCATGTCTCATCTTGGAACAGTTTTTACATTTGTCATAAACAGCACTTCTGATAAGCCTACATGTCTTTCCAACTAACAGTGCAATTGTCCTTACCTACTGTGACCAGAGTGTTTAAACCTGCTGCCACAGTGTTGATCGGTAGGTAAGAATTTGATAGACTAGCATTAAACCAATTCTGTAGACAGATATATAAGCATGGAGGAATGTGTATTTTTGTCAATGATAATGTTCAAACTAGTGATATAAAGTTGAATAAACACTCCAAAGAGAAAGATTTTGAAATTTGTGCTGTGAAACTACGTATATCATCCCACACTACTATCATAATAGCTATTTATAAATAGCCATCCCGAAATTTTGCTTATTTTCTTGATAGCTTGGAAACCATTTTAAACTGAGTTTATGGTATTTCTATTGATATAATTTTTTGTGGAGACTTAAATGTAAACTACCTTAATGATAACCATAAAAACCAGATGCTAGATTCCCTATTAGCCTCTAATAGTCTTCATGGTAATTTACAGTTCCCCACTAGAATTCTTAATAATGATTATACAATTATTGATAATATTTTCTTTAATATATTTAAATATGAAAAGTTTTCAGTATATCCCCTAGTTAATGGCTTGTGTGACCATGATGCTCAAATGCTTAGTATTTCCAACATTATTATTCAAGACCCTAGAATTTTTTTCACCTCAGTAGGAAGTTTGGCAATTAGAGATTTCAAATTTCATCTGAATTATGAAACTTGAGAAGATGTATTTACTGAAAATAATGTTAATATAATCTTCAATAAATTTCTACATACCTATCTTAGAATATTTTATGCCAGTTTTCCTATAAAAATTCTCAGTGTACATATAACACATAAGCATGGATAACAAAAGGAATTAATACCACATGTGCAAATAAAAGAAAACTCTACTTCATGTGTAGAGATGGCATTGATCCGAAATTAAAGGAATATTATAAGCAATATTGCAAGATCTTAACGCAGGTCATAATAACAGCCAAAAAACATTACTGTAATAATCTCTTATTAAACTCCAAAAATAAACAAAAAACAGCTTGGAACATTATAAAAACTGTTACTGAAATTAAAAAATGCCAATAATGTATCAGTGATGAACATAAATTATAACTTATCATATAGTCACCTATTGCATATGCCTTTAATAAATATTTCTATCTGTTACAGATAATATAATTATCAATAACTATATGAACCAAGTAAATCTTATCTCTAATAATATCAATCCATTAAATTATTTACATCATGCATTGAAACAACCATTTTCAAACATTAAATTAAAACATACAACTAATTAATAAATTGAAGTAATTATTAAATCTTTGAAAATGAAAAACTCTCGTGGGTATGACATGATGTTAACAAAATCTTAAGAATCAGCACACCTTATATATTGTCATTTTTAACCTATGTATGTAACAAGGTTCTTTCAACAGGGGTATTTCCCGATAGACTAAAATACTGGGAAATTAAACCTTTATTTAAGAAAGTCGATAAAACAAATATTTATAATTACAGATCTATTTCCCTACTCACCTCCTTTTCTAAAATTATTGTAAAGATTATATACAAAAGACTATACCATCATATTAATATCAATAATGTATTAGTAAAGGAGCAATGGTGATCCGTTCTGTGACTTGCAAAAAGCATTTCACTGCTTAAATAATGAAATATTGTTGTCGAAAATGAGATTTTATTGTATTTTGGACGTAGCCAACAAATTGAGTCAATCTTATTTACATGATAGGTATCAGAGAGTATTAATAAATACTGAGAACTCAGATAATATTTTTATGAATGGGAGCAAGTGAAACATGGGGTTATTCAGGGTTCGATACTTCGTCCTTTATTTTTTCTTTTATATATAAAAGATCTTTCTAAAATTATGTCAGACAAATCTAATCCGCTTTGGTTCACTGATGACATGAGTATTAGCACTACAAATTCTAATCTCTTGTCATTTAGGATAATATTACAAAGTTTTTACAGAAATAAATGAATGGTTTCAGGTTAGTCTATTTTACTTAAGTTATGGTAAAAGTTCCTTTTTGCAGTTTGGTACTAAAAAGAATAGAGAACTTGATACACAAATATCTCTTGGAAACAAACGCATTACTAATATCCACAGTACCAAATTTTTAGGATTGACTATTGAAAATTCCTTGTCTTGGAAACATCAGATTAAAGAATTCATATCTAAATTAAATAAAGCATGTTACACCATCAGATCAGTCAAACTGTTTGTGTCTTTAGTAGTACTAAGAATGTCTTATTTTTCTTATGTTAATTCAATTCTCTCATATGGTAAAATATATAGGGGGAATTTATCTTATAGTAAAACTATTTTCAAAAAAAAAAAAAAAGGTTGTTATGAGTTCTGGCAGGAGGGACTCCTGCCATGAGTTGTTTACACAGATGAACAGCTGCAATCTCTTTATTTTTATTTATTATTAAGAATGGGGACCAATTTCTATCCAATTCAGAGGTTGAGATATGAATACAAGATAAAATTCTGATTTACATTTACCTTTAGCAAATTTAACATTATGTCAGAAAGGTGCTTTTTTATGCGGGAAGTAGGATTTATAATCACTTGCTGTCAATTATCAAGGATTTATGAAATGATGGGAACTGTTTGAAAACAGCTTGAAATGGATATTGTTTGGATAATTCCTTCTATACCTTGAAGGAATACTTTCATCAAAACTTGCCATGATCTTGGTTCTTTTCACTTAGTAATTAATATGAAGTTAGTGGAATTATAATTGCCTTTGTTTTTATTCACTTGTTTAAGTTATTACATTTTTAGTCAATTTGACCACAGATATTGCTGTTAAGTGTCACCGTGTCAAATGTTCTTTCTGCACTCTTATATGCATACTGTGTCTATTTATATATATTTGTATGCATTGTGTTTTATGTGTATGACTATTTCTATACCTTTGGATTGATGGAATGTGAAAATAAATTACAATTACAATTACCTGAACCAAATAATGTCCTTATGAAGCAATGTGTTCAGGATCCAAAAGTTAGAATACAGTATTTTAAATATTATGGCACACTGAAGAGAACTTCATAAATATTGCCCCTTATTTATAGCTACACTAAGTGCAGGATATTAATGATGATGCATACAAAATTTGTTTCTGAATTTACAGGATCTGCTGAATGGGAAGTACCACCTGCAAAAGAATCTGGAGAAAGTGAAGAAAACTGAAGATAAATCAAGATCTGCTCAAAGATGGGAACTTAAAAAAAAACATATTTGTGAAAGAGAGGCACAGTATGTAGTTTTGTCAAATTTGTTACAAAGTACTACAAGAGACAGATCCTGACACCAATTATTTCTGCTAATTTATTCATAATTTCCTGCTGGGTTATCTAAAGAAATGCATCACAGACACCAGCGACTTCACACTTGCACAGCCAGAATCAGCTTAATGTGATTTGTCAGAGATAGTTTAACCCTAGCAGCCTGGATGTATGGTTATTTAGCACAACCACATTTATACTTCAATTATTTGCTCCAATTTATTGCCTCGCTGCTCAATAGTAGTTGCATGAAGTATAATTTATGATTAGTAGGTGTCACAATGTCATGATAAGTGGTTGGCTGTCACCACAGCATGGCGCATCCTTGGGTTTTGGAAGGAGGGACGGCCTCCGGTATGGATGGTAGCCTGTAATATCATTCATTCATGGTGAACAGGATGTTTTGTATCAGCCAGCTCATACACAGAATTTTGTATATGTAAATAAACCTGTAAGTGATATTGTATGACCCAATACATTTTCAAATATTTATTTCTTTTGTAACATACAGTATTCTGCAAGATTGGTATAAACTGTTGTAGGGTACTGGCAAAACTGGAAGCTGCAGGACCTGTTCACCCTGATGACCAGTTGAGAGTGCTTAAAGATATTGTTGAGTATGAACTACGTATGTTGGTAACAGAAGGAGACAGTCAACGTATGCAGTGTTACCTTACAGAGGTAATGAAGTATAGATACTCCCAAATTTAAGCAGTAGTTACATTCCAGCAAGTTCAGTGCAAGTTTAATTTTGTGAAAGTTGGAATTCAATATACATATGGTAAAATATATAATCACAAAAAGAGAGACCAGTTGCAGTCTGAACTCCAACTCCCTGGAAACTGATCGGCTGCAGCATATCGGCTCTGCCATTTGTGTTATTATCCAGCAGTATTCCCCTGGTAAGTTCCTAGATATTAAGCTAAATTAAGCTGTGAACACTTTCTTCCACATCTTATCCATTTTATTATTCACGCTGACCTCCTCAGTAAATTCTGTATAGTTTGAATTATTTAATAAAATGAGCACAAAATTTTACATGCAAAGCTACAGCAGCTTATTACCACCATGAAACAGAGACAAATATTATGAATGCACTAATATGAATATTAAAGTCTCCTGGGATATGATGCTGTAATGACTGGTAAATAATTATTGTTATTTTGGAGGAGCTTCTTGGAGTGCAGAGACCCTGAAAATTCAGGTAGCAAGTTCCTCTGAAATGACTGGAAACTGTTTACTAGTTGATGTATCTCCTATCTGCTAATACCGCTAACACAGTGGTTACTCACATCTTTAATTATCCACATTTCAATCACCAAAAATTTTGCTCCTGTATTACTGACAGTATAATTTGACAGCATATAAAACTACACTCACATTTGATGAGCATTTTTTATGTGACTCAGAATATAATTTTTGTATTTCAAAGACCAGTCACATGTCATTGTAAACCAACAAGCTTCTACTCTAAGTCTGCTGGGAATTTCTGGCTAATTGAAGTACTAAAAACAGAGAACCCATTCTTGCACAACATACATTCACACCAATCCATGTTGGTTTTGAACTGATACCACATCATGTGATTTGGCAAGTTTCCATGCTTTATATTTTATGCCTCACGCGTAATCAGCACACCAATATTTCCCATGCACAGATTCAATCTTTCCTATTCTGAATGTTGGATACATCCATCCTTGGGATGACTGAAAGATTTGCACATGGGAGTTTATATGTTTTCAGCTTCTGTTTTTGTTTCCTCGACTATTCTATGTTGCTGCTGCAAACTGATCTTTCTTACTGAGTTACAATTAACTTTTTTCTTGACATAGTTTAATTTTGGCATTATAACTTTACCTGATTCTGTTCGCAATACGGCTCACCTTTTTATCGGAACAATGATTCATAATGCTCATGGGTGAGAACTAATAGTGCTAGAGCAAAATTTGTTCTTTCATCAACATGTGAAAACTGGACATTGTGTGCCATGCTTCAACTTACTCTGGTTCGATGTTTCTTACGTGAACTTAAAATGACACCTCATATTGAAGCTAATGTGAGGAAAAAACCTTGCCTATCCTTCAGGCAACTACAGTGTAAATTTACTCTTACTATATAGTACTTGCAAGTTTTCACCTTCAAAGTTATTATAAATCATAGCTCTATTAAAAAAAAATATTATGTTTCATGGCTGTAATTATAACCATGACAACTGTATTTATTAGAATATGGTACTCAGTTACATTTGTTTCTATAGAAGATTACTTGGTTTGTGTCATGTTGTGTTGTAATTGAAATTCAGTTGAAATTTTGAATTTATGTAATTTAAGGATCTTGCACCCTAATAATAAAATTAACTCACCCAGAATGAAGAATATATAAAACAAACTAAGCTGTAGAGTTTTTAATCAAACCAGTTGCAAATGTAATCATAAACAACAATCCTTTGCTTTGTGATGCTCCACCAACATGTTTCCACCCCTATAGGCCATCTTCAGGGAGGTTTTTTTTTACAAAGGAATACGTTTATGACAAATACTGTCCAAGATGTGTATATATGAAGATAAAATATAATGCAGTACAATTCAAATCCTGCTAAATATGTAACATAGATCAGTTACAGGTATTTTATGTTTCCTAATAAACTTATGTTTATTTGCAGACAAACGCCTGTGTCATCTTCAATCTAAGGGAGTAATATTCCTCTGTTGTATGCTGATGTTAATACTAAAAGGGACTACTGAGCACTGCAGTATTGGAACATTTTAAATTGATAACATTGTATTTTAACATTATGTATCAACATCTTGGGCAGCATTTATTATAAGTGTATTCTTTTGTAAGTGACCTCCTGAAGATGGCCAATACGGACCGAAACATGTAGGAGGAACATCACAAAGTAACCGGTGGTTATTTGCGATTACTTGTTATATTTCCACCCCCCCCCCCCCCCCCCCCCCCCCC
>Ga0131853_10007998_pt1 | contig 19212 bp, 3 predicted proteins | sample TergutLab28metaG_FD_92764 | JGI IMG/M metagenome (GOLD analysis project Ga0131853, IMG submission 92764) | Labiotermes labralis P1 segment gut microbial communities from Petit-Saut dam, French Guiana - Lab288 P1 (version 2) (version 2) | ecosystem: Host-associated > Arthropoda: Insects >...
CCTTCGACATTGCTTCTCGTATTTCTTTTACATCCGATGCTTTTATCTTATACATTTTTATCACCGCGGTGATTCTACTCGTTTTCTTTGGATTTGTCATGTTTTTATTTGGAATCGGTATAACACAGATTAAAATAATAAAAATCTGTATAAATCCGCCTTTTCCGCCTTTTTCCTGTCCAATTATCTATAAATCTAAAAAACACATCTTACGGAGTGGCAACAACCCCTAATCCACAAAATTATCCCCTTCCCGTGCCAACCCCCAAACAACCTCAATACCACCAACATCCCCATCCCAAGCAACCACTGCACCAAAAAACTCAGCAATAAACCGCAGGGGCACCATTGTCCGGCCATTCATTATCTGGGCCGGGACATCCATGCCCAGGGCCGTAAGCACCGGGGTTATCTCCCCTATGGGGATGTCCAGGGTTTGGCCGTCCAGGGTAAGGTGTACTGTCAGGGGAGTGCCTGCTGCTGCACTTGTCCAGTCCACCGTTGCCCCAAGGGCTTCTGCAATAAAGCGTATGGGCACAAAGGTGCGGTTGTCACGTATAACCGGGCGTATATCCATAGTACGGGTTTGGGCATTGCCCGCAAGGTCTACAATGGCAAAGGAATCCAATGCCAGTACCAACCGCCTAAGGCTGGCTACATAGTAAACTGCAAAGCTGCCAGTATAACTTGTATCCACAGAAAAAATCATGTCCCCGCTGCCTATACCGCCGCCTATTATTTCCCCACCATAAAAGGCAACTATCCTGTGGTAGTTCATCCCCGGGGGTATTGCGCCAGATAGGTCTGCGAAAATAGTGTAATAAGCCTCCGGTACCTGCAATATGCCAGGCAACTGGGCCTGCAATGTACGGTTAACAGCAACATTACTTACCGCCAATGAGATATCCGCAACCACAAAACCAGCCTGCGCCGCCGGGGCCATAGTATCTATATTGATTTCCAAACCAGCAAAATCATCCCCAAGCAAGGCCTCCAGTGCCCCTTCCAACCCTTGGGACAACTCTACCCACATATATGGAATGGCAGGGGCTGTGGTTGCAGCCGGTGGTGGTGACGGCTGGGACCCTGGGCTGAGGCTTTGTGCCGGGGTGTATGAATCTGTGTCCGTATCTGAGTCCGTCCATGTACCCCCCGCTGCTGTCACCGTAAGGGTTGCAGCATTGGATGTAACCGCCCCCTGGGAATTGGAAACAACAACACGGTATTGGTTACCGCTCATGCTTTGGGTAACGCTGCTTAGGGCCAGTGTATGGGAAGTTGCACCGGCTATATTTGACCAGCTACTACCGCTGTTTACTTGCCACTGAAATGTGGGTAAAGGCGCGCCTGTGGCTATAACAGTGAAAGTTGTGTTATTACCTGCCTGCACACTACGGTTTGCGGGTTGTGAGGTAATGGCAGGGGGCACTTCCCCAAGACGTAGCTGCCCACTGTCGTGGATTACCCCCAAGCTTGGGTCATCTGATGAGAAAAATTGTACATGCTCTGCCGTTGCGTTGCTGCCCACTATCACGCCGCTTGGGGTTTGAGTGCTTACGCCCACACTCATGCCTGTGGTGGGGGCATTTGGGCCTGTGGCTAGGGTTATAAAACGGTTATTTGCTAAGCGAAGATTGTTAGCCTGGCCAGTTGGGGGGTTGTTGGTTATTACGGCAGTCCCGCCAAGGGTGAATGAACCTGCAAAACCACCTATTGACAAACCAGCACCAAGGGGGGAATTGTTGCCGCTAATTGTGCCGCCAGATATGGTAACATCGCCGGCAGCACCAGAATCTACACCACCGCCAACGCCTCCTGTATTATTGCTTATATTGCCGCCTGTCATTACAAAATCACCAGTTAAAACACTAACCCCGCCACCAAAGGTTGCGGTATTGTTGCTTAAGGTTCCACCGCTAAAATTAAAAATACCAATCCAACCTATAACTACACCGCCACCTTCAGTAGCGGTATTATCTCTTATTGTGCCGCCGGTCATATTAAATGTGCCGTGTACATGTACACCGCCCCCGTCAGAAGCTTGGTTTCCATAAATTTCACCACCAGCCATTGTAAATACGCCACCAGAATCTACAGCCACACCGCCACCATTGGCCGTGGCATTATTTCTCAAAACAGCACCATCATTCATATAAAAACTGCCACTGGCGTGAACCAATGTCCCGCCACCTGCGCTAAAGGCACCTGTCCTGCCACCGTCGATTATAATGTCTTCAAGTATGAGACTTGCCCCGGCTTGTATGTGAAAGAAATTGCCTGCAACACCCCGGGTAATGGTGCGTACTGTGCTGTCACTGGTTAGGGTAATATCAGCCCCCGCGGGAAGTGTGGTTAGCTGGCCATGGGTAAAAGATGCCCTAAGATGTATGGTCCCCGTACTTGCCCCAATGTCGGCCAGGGCCTGGGTAAGCTGGGCAGAGGTATATACAACCAAGGCTGCACCGCCGGTTACGGAAAATGTGCCAAGAATGGCATCTACACCATCAGTGGCACGTAACACAGTACCCGCCCCGCTTACCGAGACATTGCCTGCCGCATTAATCCCGCGCCATGCACCGCCGCCAGCAGTTATGGCAACTTCTGCACCACCAGAGATATTAACATTGCCATTTCCGGTATCTATCCCATGAAAATTTGCATCAACTGTTACATTGCCACCGGTTATTGTGACACCATTTAGCCCACTAATTCCATTATGTGCGGCATTTATATCCACAGTGCTGTTTGTTATTGCTACGTTGCCATCTGATGCGTTGAGTCCAGTATCCCCACTGACAATGGTTATATTAGAGTTATGGATGATTATATCCCCAACCATTGTAAAAATCTCGCCATTTGCAAGCAATGAACTGTTGCTGATTACAATGTCATCGTGTGCTGATAGTGCATATCCTGCAGGGTTAACTGTTATAGCAGCACCGCCAGTAATCGTAAGCCCAAAAGCGCTTATCCCGCTGCTGCCACCAGATGTGTTAACCTCCAAACTACCGCTTCCGCTAATGGTGAGAGGGCCTGCGTTTATCCCCCGTGTAATGACACCGCCGCCAGCAGCTGTGTTTGTTACAGTATTGCTTGACCCTACAAGTATAATAGTAGAACTGCCTGGTAAATCAATCGCCGGGCCGGCTGCTACATTTATATCTACACCGCTTAGGGTCAGTGTTAGGGTTGTGTGATCCCAGGCCCAGCCTTCTGCTGCATTGCTATCAGATAAACCACTGGTTGGTGCCAGTGGTGTTGTGCGTGTGGTTAGGGGGGTTATACCCAGGGGGGTGACAGTCACGGTAATGACAGGCGGTTGGGCACCCCCAGCCATGCCATAGGTAATATGGGGGGCGGCGGTAAATATATGCTCCCCCGCAAAGCCTTCATACACTGGCACACTGCCCCAGCTTACCGGCACAGTTATTGATGGGTTTTGCGGTGCGTTGGTTGTTGCCGTCAGGGTTGTGGGCAGGTTAAGGTCTGCCATGGGTGTGCCAAAAGGCACGGTTTGGCTGGCTACCCCTGCCGGTAAGGCGTCAAAGGCTATGATTAGCGCGCTGGGGGATACCGGGCCAGGCTGCACAACCAAAGCCCCCGGTGATGCGGGGGTAAGCAAGCCCCTTGGGTTTGGGCCTGGGGGCGGTGGCACGGGGTTGCTGTCTGGCGCAAATATTAGGGATACCTTCCCACTATGTGCCTGGGTTGCCTGGGCTGGTATTATGGCCACAATAATCACTATTGTAAGCAGCATTGCAATCAGCTTTTTGATGTTGGGACGTCTTCTTTTTACGGATTTTGCAGTGCTTGAGGATTTAACGGTTTCAGCTATCATGGATAATACCTCCTGTTGGTTATGTAAATATAGTGATTTTTTGGATTATAGCACTTAAAATACAACAAATGTGAAAAGTGCCGAAAAAATGACTATTGGGTTTTTTGGGGATTGATATACAAAACAAGCAGAAGCAAACGCAACCAAATTGCCTTCTTGGGAGGGGAAATGCCGCCATAGGCGGCGAGGGGTGGTAAACACTATAAGTTTCCGCATAAGCAATCGAACGAAGCAAATCAAGCCACGAAACCAATAACAGGCACACATGCCCATGAATGAAAAGGTGTATGCTTTACGGAGCTGTTGACAACGGGGTTTTGTGGTGCGGGCGGCAGGTTGCCGCCCCTACGAACCCCGCAAACTTACATTTGTCAACAGCCTCTTTACATCCACCCCTCGCCGCCTATAGCGGCATTTCCCCTCACAAGAGGGGAATGTGCCTGCTTTTGCCTTATGCAAATCTGCGGGTGCGGCAAGCAGCGTCCGCACCACAATCCCCCTAGTCACCAACCCCACCCCATTCACAAAAACCACATAAAAAAACGCCCATCATCAATTTTCAAAGATGATGGGCGTTTGCATATTACTCTGCAATATCTACATCCATTGCAGTATTACTTCTTATCTTTCTCGTCCGTAACCATTTCCACAATCCGCTTTTCCCGGTTGTACCTGGCTTTTTCGGAGCGGTACTCCCCTGCGGCCACAAGCTGCTTTCTAGCCAGCTTGCTTACCCCAAAGGCGGCTACGCCTACCATTATCACCGCGCCAAATATCATAAAGCTTACTTGTATAGGGCCGGTTTGTGGGTTTGGCCTTTGCCCTGGCGGTGCCGGGGTTGGGGTGGGGCCGGGCTGGAATGCTACCGGCGTCCATATTGCCGTAAGGGTCATATTGCCGGTTATGGTCAGCGGGCCTACCAGGATATTTCCATTAGGCAATCTCCAACCGCCAAATACAAAACCCTGAAGGGTTGGTGCTATTGGTATATTATTTATTACCGTACCAGCCTGACCTACACGTATCCCAGTTTCATAACTACGGGTATGCACACCTGGTCGCGGTACAAAGGTAACTACATAACTCCCCGGTGCTACATCGTCTATCGGCGGTGTAGGTGTAGGTGACGGTGTTGCAGTTACAGGCGTCCATGCTGCGTGTAAGGTGATATTACCCCGTACAATCAGCGGGTTGGCAATAGGTTGGTTGTTTAAACGCCAGCCTGCAAAGGTATAACCAGTGCGGGTAGGTGTTGGGTGGCTGGTTAGAGGAGTTCCGTAGGCATGCTGCTGGGTGCTGTTGGCACCAGATGGCAGCAAGCCAGGGCCTGGGTTGTAGATAACTGTGTACATATTTGGCCCAGGAACCGGTGCAAAAGCCGCGGTTAGGGTCATATTTTGGAATATTACCATCCCAGGTGTTACAAGGGTAGTGCCATAGAACCAACCAACAAAAGTGTAACCAGATGGTGGGGTAGGTGTTGGGAAGGTTGGAATCAGTGTTCCCAGTACGCCCTCTCTAAACCCTGGCTCCGCAGCTGGCAAAGTACCACGGGTTGGGTCAAAAGTTACCCTAAATACTGGGTCTTCTGTACCGCCAACCTCGTACCGCCTAATGGTTACTCTCATATTGCCATTGGCCAAGATTGTAGGCCCGGCTACTATAAAGTACCCACGTGGTGGTATTGCGCGGGATGCTGCTGTAAAGATTGCGCCATTGCCTGGCGGTGTTATTTCAAAGGTTACATCGTGGTATGTGCCGCTGTCTACATTGTAGTTATATACCGCTGTGGCATGGCCTGGTATTGACGCGCTATACGGCTCGCGCCCAAGCACAACATCACGTGATACTGGTGTCCACTCTGCTGTAAAAGTAAGGGCTGCGGTTACTTCTGTGCCAGCAACTTGCAGGCCAGACATTACGCTTCTTACTAAACCGCTGGTAAGTGTCCAGCCGCTGTGTACAAAGTAGCCGCGGTTTGGCTCTGGCACATTGCCGCCGCCAACTCTGTCGCCGCCTTGTACACTTGCGGTTATATCACCGGTTGCGCCGCCAACATTACCGCCTGCCAGGATAAAGGTAACATCGTACATTACCCCGTCCCATACAGCTATAAATGTCCGTGGGCCAGTTACTATTATCTCAGAAATTGCTGCTGAGGTTATGGTTGTTTGGGTTCCAAGTTCCCGCCAGCCGGTAAATACTGACCCGCCGCGGGTTGGGGCTGGCACATTGCCGGTGCCTACCGCGCTTCCTTGGTTAACTTGGTTTATTACATTGTTTGTAGAACCGCTGTAAGTCCCGCCTTCAAGCATAAAGGTTACAGGATGGCGTACTACTTCCCACTCGGCTGTAAATGTCAGCGGGGCGGTAACAGTGGTTGCAGCTGCTTGCATTGGGGTAAGGGCAGCTGTGCCTAAGCGCCAGCCTGTGAGGGTATAGTTTACCCGCACTGGCATTGGTACCGCACTTGCGCCAACTTCGCTGCCATATATGACGCTTATTTCTATATTGGCTGTGTTGCCGCCAACATTGCCGCCACTAAGCACAAAGGTTACCGGTACTGATTCAACATCCCACTGGGCAACAAATATCCTTGGCCCGGTTACCACAAGCTCTGCAACTTGTGCAGCTGTGCGTATGGTTGTTGTTCCGTCTTCAAGCCAGCCAGTAAATGTGCCTTGGGCCCTGGTTGGGTTTGCGGGTACATTGCCTGGGGTTATGGCCGCAGCATGGTTTACCGCATTGGTAATCCTGGTGGTAGAGCCGCTGATATTACCGCCATTAAGCTCGAATACTACATTGTGCTGGATTGGTGCCCATACAGCTACAAACAATAGCGGAGCGTTTACTTGGGTGCCGGCTACCTGTGACATGGTTAGGGTTGCCCCTTCGCCGCTTAGCTGCCAGCCTGTCAAGGTATGGTTATCACGGGTTGGGACTGGTATCACGCCGGTACCCACAATTGAACCGTCCAGCAGTACGCGTACAACATTGTTTGTGCTTCCGCTATACATACCGCCGTCTAGGTCAAAGGTTACTGGGTGGGTGTTTGTATCCCATATTGCTATAAATACTAATGAAGTTGTGACTACATATTCCGCTACATTTGTAGATGACATAACAGGCCCATTGCCAGCCAGCTGCCACCCGGTTAGGGTAGAGTGGTCACGAACTGGTGCTGGTACACGGTCTGCGCCAACTTCTTCACCAGCAAAAATGGTGTAGCCAATATCAGCGGTATTGCCGCCAACCTGGCCGCCGCTTAGCACAAAGGTGACACTGTGCTGGTTGCGCTGCCACATGGCTGTAAATGTCCGTGGCCCTTCAACTACCTGCGCCGCTACATATGAAGAAGAAATTGTTTCGCTGCCAAGGCCTTCGCGCCAGCCAAGGAATGTGAAGTTTTCACGAACCGGTACCGGCACAGCCGAGCCTATTTCTGCCCCAGCTACAAAGTGGGCAACAACATCGTCAGAAGAATCTCCTACATAGCCATAGTTAAGCTGGAAGGTAACAGGGTGTGTAACTGCCCCGCCTACGCGCCCCCATAGTGCAACAAAGAACAGTGGCTCTGCAGCAACTATTGCAGAAATATCTGTTGCTTCAAGCACTTGGCCTTCGCCGCTTTGCTGCCAGCCTATCAAGTCAAAATCATCTAGCTCAGGACTTGGTACAACATTGCCAATGGCCTGGCCTTGGTTTACAAGGGTTACTACGTTGTTTGTGTCATCGTTTATATGGCCGCCATTAAGCACAAAGGTTACAGGTACTTGCACCTGGGACCATACGGCCCTGAAAGTTACATCTTCCGCAACTTCCCAACCTGCTGTCTGGGATGGGGTAAGTGACATGCCAAGGCCTGGGCCGCTTACAACTGTCCAACCCTGAAGGGTGTGGAACTGGCGTGCAGGCTCTGGCACATTGCCGCCGATTAGGCTGCCAAATGCCTGTGTGTGGGTAACATCACTTGTTGAGGCACTGCCGCCAACATTTACATTGCCGCCAGCTAATTGGAAGGTCACATTATAGGTTCTTAAATCCCACTGGGCTATAAATCTTAGTGCCCCTGGTGTGGCTGCTACCCTAATATCGGCAACATTTGCAGATGAATGCAGGGTATTTGTGTCTTCCCTTAACCAGTTTGTGAAGGATGATGTTGGGTGGGTTATTGGGCCTGGTACATTGTTGTACTGGCCAATCAGGTCATTTTGGTTAACGGTTAGGGTAATGATATCCCCGCTGCCGTTAAAGGTACCGCCATTTAGGTCGAATACAACTGGGTGGGTGGTTCTTACCCATTGGGCTACAAATGTCCTTGGGGCCATGACAATGATTTCTGCCACTTGGCCTTGGCTGCGGTCGGTATAGTCGCCGGTGGTTGGGTAATCATATTCGCGCCAGCCTAGCAAGGTGTAATGCAGGCGGGTTGGGTCTGGCACTCTTTCTATTTCTGTGGCTTGGTCTACCGTCCATAGGAAGTTGGCGGTGCTGTTGTTGTAGCTGCCGCCATCCAGCACAAATGTTACAGGGTGGGTAATACGTACCCATACAGCAACAAATAGTACTGGGCCGGTTACCTGAAGCCCTTCAATATCTTGCTGCTGCAATATTGGTCCAATATCATCCCGGCGCCAGCCTACTAATGTGTAGTGGGTACGGTCTGGGTTGGCTACATTGCTTGGCAATATTAACGAGCCATTTAGGCTATTGCTTATGGAATAGTTGGTATAAGCATTCCAGCTACCGCCGTGGAAGGAGAAGGTTACAGGGAAGCTGACCCTTTCCCATACGGCTGTAAAAGTAATGTCTTGCAGCACAATCCAATCAGCCACCACAAGGGAGCTGTAGGAAGTGCCCGCTGGGCACAACCAATATTCGAATGAATGGAACTGCCTTGCTGGCACTGGCACATATGCGGGGCCTAAAGCTTCCCCAACAGGGCGCAGCGGGTGAACAATGGGCCCTGGGTTTGCGCCTACATAACCAAGTGCCAGGTCAAAGGTTACAGTTGCGTGGGAATGTTCCCATACAGCTGTAAAGGTGATTGGTCCTGTGATTGTAAGTGCGCCTACAGATGTTGCGTCCCATACCTGAATGGTATCCCCAACACGCCAGCCTTCAAAGCCTTGTGGCGGGTTTACTGCTGTGGGTACTGTGTTTACTGCGGTTGTGGATGGGGTAAGCACTGTGTGGCCCTGGTGTACTGTGCGCACTACGGCATTGGTGCTGCCATTGTATGTGCCGCCAGAAAGTACAAAGGTTACTGGATGCCAGATTTCTGCCCATACCGCTGTAAATACACGGGGTTGGCCATATACAAGGGTGACGCCCGCTACTGCCTGGCGGTCACGGTCAGCATTGCTGCCAGCTGTTGGGTAATCAAACTCCCGCCAGGTTACAAAGCTGTAGTTTTCCCGGGTTGGTACTGGAACATTGCCCAGCCCCACGGTAAGACCCGCAGGTAAATCCAAAGATATATTTGATGGGCTACCTGCATAAAGTCCCCCATCAAGTACAAAGGTTACGGGCACCAAATCTTCTGCCCACACGGCTGTAAATATCCTTGGCCCCATTACGGTAAGGGCTGCAACAGAAGATGGCTGCCATATTACGCCGTCATAGTTGCGCCAGCCAAAGAGTGTATGGTTGGCACGGGTTGGCCCTGGCACTGTGTTTACTGCCTGGGTGTTGGCGTGGGTTATATTTTGGTTTTGGTTAACGGTGCGCACTACATCGTTGACGCTGCCGTTATATTGCCCACCGCTTAATATGAAGGTTACGGGGTGGGTAATGGGGTTCCACAATGCTGTGAAAACACGGGCTGTGTCATCTAGTACGATGTCGGCCACTTGCTGCCGGTCTCTGTTGACTGGGCCTTCTTGCCACCTGTAGAAGGTGTAGTGGTCCCGGGTGGGTACTGGTACATTGCCCAGCCCAATATCCAGGCCTATTGGCAGGTCAAGCTGGATGTCTGCTGTGTTGCCGCCTACATTGCCACCTGCAAGTTCGAAGGTAACGGATACCAAATCCGCAGACCATACCGCTGTAAATATCCTTGACTCGGTTACTGTAAGCGCTGCCACAGATGAAGGTTGCCATACAATACCATCATAGTTGCGCCAGCCCATAAAGGTCTGGAACGGGCGTGTTGTAAGCGGTACTGATGGGGTTGCTGTAGTGTTGGCATGGGTAATATTTTGGCCCTGGTTGACGGTACGCACTACATTGTCAGGGCTACCGCCATAGCTGCCGCCAGCCAATATAAATGTTACTGGGTGGCGGATTGGGTCCCATACAGCTACAAAGGTGCGTGGCTGCTGGTACACAGGTACAACCTGGGATACTTCCTGCCTATTTCTGCTGGTGTTGGTGCCAGCGGTTGGGTAATCATATTCTACCCAGTGCTGGAAGGTGTAGTTGGCACGGGTTGGTACTGGTACATAGTTAAGGCTTATGGGGATACCTACCCGAAGGGATTCGGTTATGGGGCCTGCGCCGCCATTGTAGCTACCGCCTGCTAAGTCAAAGGTTACATTTACCCGCTGATATTCCCACACAGCGGTAAATACCTCTGGCCCGAAAATTGTAAGGGCTGAAACCGAGGCAGGGCTCCATGGTCCGGCATGCCCGGCCCTTAGCCAGTGTTGGAACACTTGGGGTAGGTTTGCAGGTGCGGGTACGGTATTGGTTGCGGTTGTTTGGGGGTCTAGTATAGATTCCCCTTGGCGTACTGTGCGTATTACATTGCCAGAACCTCCGCCATAGGTACCGCCGTTTAATATGAAAGTAACCGGGTGCAGGATACGTGACCACTGGGCTTCAAAAATCCTGGGTTGGTTGTATACGGGTACAACCGCGGCTGTTTGTGCCCTATTGCGGTCGGTATCTGTACCGGCTGCGGGGTAGTCATATTCCCGCCAGGTTACAAAGGTATAGTTGGCGCGGGATGGTATTGGCACATAGCCAAGCCCGATTTGAACGCCTGCCCTTGCAGAGCGTTCAACATCTGCGGGGCTTCCGTTATACATACCGCCATGTAATATGAAGGTGATATCTACACGCTGGTAATCCCATACTGCCGTAAAGGTTTCTGGGCTGGTAATGGTGAGGGCAGCAACGGAAGCGGGAGTCCACGGTCCGGGATGCCCGGCCCTTAGCCAGTGCTGGAACAATTGAGGCGTGTTGGTTGGGGTTGGTACATTATTGGTTGCTAGGGTTTGCGGGTCAAGGACAGTTTCACCTTGGCGTACTGTGCGCACAACGTCGCTGTTGCTGGCGTTGTAGGTACCGCCTGCTAGTACAAAGGTTACTGGATGGGTGATACGTGTCCACTGGGCTGTGAAAGTCCTGGGGACAAGGTATTCAACCATCAAGCCAGCCACTGTTGCCCGGTTGCGGTCTGTAAAGCCTGCAGGGGTTGCGTCTGTTTCCCGCCAGTTTGTGAAGGTGTAGTTTTCCCTGGTGGGGATGGGTACACGGCCCAGGCCTATTGGAAAACCGGCAGGTAAGTTGTCTGTTATTGGGCCTGGGATTATGCCGTAGGTGCCACCATTTAGGTCAAAGGTTACGGGCACCATTTGGTAATCCCATACTGCGGTGAAGGTCATGGGGCCTGTTATTGGCAGGTTGGCTATTATTATTGATGACCATGTTGTGCCGTCATTTGATAACCAGTGCAGGAATGTTTGCGGCGAGTTTGTAGGTGCAGGCACTGTTATTACAGGTGTAGAATTTGCCATGCTTTGCCCTTGGTTTACTGTACGGACAACAGGGTTTTGGCTGCCGCCGTATTGGCCGCCGCTTAGTATGAAGGTTACAGGGTGCTGGATTGGTGCCCACACTGCTGTAAACAGCCTTGGTTGCTGATAAACAAGGGTTACATCGGCAACTTGCTGGCGGGTGCGTATTGTGTCTGTGCCGATGGTTGGGTAATCATTTGCCAACCAATGCTGGAAGGTGAAATTGGCACGGACAGGGATTGGTACATTGCCCAGGCCAATCTGGCTTGCTGCTGGCAATGACCGGACTATTGGGCCTAGGTCACCGTAGTAATTGCCGCCATCAAGATTGAAAGTTGCGGTTACGGCCATGGGGTTCCATGTTGCGGTAAAGGTTGTGGGGCCATTTATAGTGATTGACCCAGGGGAAACAGGATTGCCGCCACTATCTACCCACCCTGCAAAAGTATGAGGTGGACTTGTGCGTACGGGCACAGGCACAGTGGGGGAATCTGTTGTATTTACATGAAGTACTGTTTGGCCATGGTCAACTAAGCGGACAACATCGTTGGCGTTTCCGCTTACTGTCCCGCCGTCTAGTACAAAGGTTACTGGGTGGCGGTTTGGTGTCCATACAGCCCGGAAGGTGCGGTTTGCGCCATTTATGGTAAGCAGGCCTACTGCACCTGTTGTAAGTGTTGGGCCAAAGGGTACATCGCTTGCGTCAACCTCTTGCCAGCCTACCAATGTGTGGCCTGTGCGGGCCAGTACTGTTGCATCTGGCACACCTGGGCCTACCGGCCTGGTTGCGGGTACGTTAAGATAGCCTATTGCAGAGCCGTGAAGTACATTGCTGTTTACAATTGGGCCTGGGTTTGGCGCGCCTGCGCCTACGGTGTGTTCACCGCTATTTAGCTGGAAGGTTACCGTAAAGGGGTTTGGCGCCCACTGGGCTATGAAGGTTGTGGCTACTTGCGGGGTTTGGGCCTGCACTTGCGCATTGGTGAAGATGTTTTGTGCAGGTGCCAGAATTGCGGGGTTTAACCATTCGCCAGTGAAGGTATAGTTGGCGCGGGTTATTGCTGTAAGTGGAAGGCCAGGGAATGGGTCAAACAATTGGAAACGGTCTTCGATTAGTGAGCCTCGGGGTAGTGAGTATGTGCGGGTTGAATAATCTACCCCGCCATAGTTTCTTACACCGCCGTTGAAGTCGAAGGTTATATTAATGTCCATACGCTGCCACTGGGCGGTTACTACTATATTACCATTTGCGGTGTTGGCAGCTTGGGTTTCGTTGAAGCGCATATTGTCTGCAAAGTATACCGGTGCCCCTGTTAGATCTGGGTGGCCATTTTCTGCGAAGGTTATGCGCCAGCCTGCAAACTCGTATGCTGGGTTTGGATGTGTTGGGTTGGGAGGCATGCGCTGGCCTGGTGGATTTTCGTCTAGGGTGAAGCCTTCTGGTACGTGGCGTATGGTGTTGCCTGGAAGTATTACGCCGCCTGTGCCTGGCTCGAAATTGATTTGTGCATGCCAGGAGGCGTGGAGGTTTATTGAACTCCACACATGGGAGAATTGGTCGTATACAGCACCGGTATTATCAGCATTGGTATTCCACAAGCCAACAAAACTCCAGCCTTGGCGCGTAACGGTGGCTGGCATAGTTTGTAATAATTGATGCCCTATTTGCACCTCGGTTGAAGAGTTGCCGGTTATCATACCGCCATTGCCATGGAAAAATACTGGGGCTAGGAAGGATGCGTAATATGTCCGGGCAAATAAAACTGGGTTAGCGAAATCACGCATTGCACCTGTACCATCTGGGTTGGGGAACCAGCCAAGCCATGTATGGCCTAACCATGCGTTGGTCATGTCTGGCGGCATATTTGCTGGGCCACCTAGGAGGGTATCATTTAAGGGAAGCCCTACTTGGAACTGACGGCTCCAGTTATATTGATTTAGTGAGCCAAAGGGAAGGGAAAGGGCTGTTTCTGGTATGCCAATGCCTGGACGGAAGTTTACCCACGGACGCCATACAGCGTGTACATGCTGGTTACCGTTTACCATTGGTGTATCAGCTGTCCACCAGGTGCCGGAGCCATCTTGGGCAGTGTTCCAACCTACAAAAGAACGGGATGTTATTGGATCACCAGTCCCTTGTGGCGGGCCAGGTCTCTCTAGTGTTCTTGCAGGATCACCCCCGGTAGGAAAGGGGTTTCCGTCCCAAACATTAAGGCCTGGGAAGTTGTTGGTTGCAGAGGTTGCAACGTTGGGATGGTTTGCCACCTGCCAGCTATTGCCTACTGTGCGCCCCTCTGCAAGGGAACGAGATGTTAATATATTTGTTAATGTGCCATAGACAGTTTCGTGGCGAGAGTTAAATGTTACATTCGCACCCCATGCAGCGTAAACTGTTTGATTATCTGTAATGGCTGTCGTATGGGCAAATACCGCACCTGTTCCAGCCGCGTTTAAGTTAAAGCCAAGTAAAACCCAGTTTGAGCGCACAGTTTGTTGCCATGCTGAGCCAGTCCATCCTGTTGTTGGACCAAAATAACCTGTGTTTGGAGAGCCATTCGCCCAATCATTCCAACCTGCATGTGAATGAAGGTTGGACAAACTCCAACCTGAGGGAACACTACGGGTTAAGGGAGAATTACTACCACCATTTGGCATAAATGTAACAATATATGCTACAGGAAGCCAACGAGCATAGACTATTTGAGTTTCATCAATTGCTGTGCTTGGTATAAACCTTTGCTGTTGTTGCGCCGTTGTAGGGGTTGCCGGAGGTGTAACTACCGGTGCCCTTGTCATAGTTGTTGTAATGGGTGCTGTTCCCAATATGCTAGTACCATCACCTGTGTCTTGAACCTGATGCCAGCCTACGAAAATAAAACCAGCCCTGGTAGGGAATGTTGGGAAACTTTGACCGCTTATAGAACAGGTATTAAAGTTTGCGTTTGTTGTTACATTCCTTGTTATGTTGCCGGTTATTGTTGTAGGGACATGGCTGGTTGCAATAGCAGCAGCAGTCCATTCACCGCCATTGGGGTTAAAGACGACCTGTACTGGCGGGTTAGGTATCCAGTGAGCTACAACAGTTGAATGTGCATGGGTTATTGCAGACATTGGTGTATTTTCTGTAAAGGGGATATGACCCATTTGTGCTGGATGACCAGGGTCGCCAACTGCAGCTGGTGCCCATGTAGTATTTAAACCAGCACCGGCGGCGTTACTTGCAATCCACCAGCCACCAAAAGTGTGGCCAGAGCGGGTCATTGTACCGCCAACTGTTACACCTGTTGATGGGTTATTATTGCTGTTTAATACAGTTTGTGATTCTGTATTACCAGGTAATCTAGTCAAGGGCACATAGGTGTTGTTCATATCTGCATGTGCGATACGATGTAATCTTCCGTGTGTGCCAATTGTGTTGGTTGCACCTATGGGAACATCAATAAACAACCTGGACTGGACTGATGATTCGTTTTGAAGATTTACTATGGTACCCACAGCCGGTGTGCCGCCGGTAAATCTATTGCCAGCAGAACCACCATTAACTTGGAAATGTATACGGTGTACCCAATGGGCGTGAACAGTCATATCGCCAGTAACATTAGTTGTAGCTAAATCCTGAGGGGGGTTCCAAGGAAAATTATTCCATGTATTGTTGATTCCGGGAGGTGCGAATCGTGTACCTGTACCACCATACCCGCCTGGTTGAGTCCACCAGCCTTCCAAAGCCAGGGGTGTTCCTCCACCTGCCGGTGGTGGCAAAACCTCCGGTGCGGAGCGAGACCACGCAACATTTGTGTTTTGCCTAAATTGTTGCCGGTTTTGGTGGCTTGAATATTCAATAGAGCGGCCTGTTATTACTGTGCGTGTCGCTGAATGGTTAACAGTTATATTGGCAGGGGCAGGCGAAGGAGAAGGATTAACAACAGTTTGGGTTCCTGTGGAAAGTGTCCCGCCTTGCAGGTTAAATGTCACGGTACTGGTATTTAATGTCCATTGTGCAAATGCAGCGGTCTCCGCGTTTATAGTGGTTGCCCCGGTTAGAGTATTACCACTTCCGTCTGGCATAGAATTCCATTCTACGAAGTCAAACCCTATAACGACAGGATTATCGGGCCATACCGCCTGAAAAGCAGGATTGACGTGGGCATTGTTAGCATTTACCGTCGTATTAAGCGGTATGCGTCTTATCCCATACCAAGTTGAATTGGTTTGGTTTGCTGGTGAACCAGAATTGACTAATGAAACCCCATTACCCATAAATGTAACTTCAAAGGCCCACTGGGCATATACATTCATGTTAGCTGGCACATATGATGCATGTGTAAACGCAGTACCGGTACCATCAGGAGATGTATTCCACTGCATAAAGTAGTGGCCACCCCACACTGGGTTGTTTGGCATTTGCGCCTGGGAGCCTATTGTGCCATTGTCAGCTGTATTGCGTGTTTCATGGCCTGGAATAGGGGTTGGTGCTGCTGCGTGTGGGTTGTTGGTTATGAAGGTTACCACCCGCCCTGCGCCAAAGGGGGTAAATTCTATATAACCACCGGAAGGCTCAAACTCTTCGTAGGCGTCATAATCCTCGTAAGCATCTGCCCCTATATCTTCATTTGTCTCTATCTCATTGTTATCTTGGCCGGGGACTTGGTTGCCCGGCTCTTGTATGTAGCCCTGCTGCCCCCCGCTGTCTGTATAATCGTAAGGGGTATAGGTTTCGTAGTCGCCATACTCCTCATAGGAGTAGTATGCGTACCCGGTTTCTAGACCGGTTTCCGGCAAGTCCTCCTCTGTTGGTTGGAAAGCCTCGTATTGCGAGTAGCCGTCTTGATATTCGCCATAACTTTCGTAGTTGTCGCCGGCAAATACTGCTACTGCTGCCACAATTGCCAAAACCACAAAAAGCGCACCTACGCGCACCTTTTGAGACTTGGACACTTGCTCAAGTCTACGTAACATTAAAAATCTCTCCTTCCGCATTTCTACGGTGTTGTGCTTCTGGGTGTTACCTGCTCAGAGTCATTATACTTTGTAATGGGTTGGGGGGCAATATGGAGGAGTGTTACAAAGTTACTACATTTTATATTTGTTAGTTGCCAGATTAAGTACAATATTCGCGGAGATTCAGGGATAGTGGTTTCTAATAATTTTTTACGCAAAAAAGGGCTGCTGGGCAGCCCTTTTTGCTTATAATGTGATTTGCACTTCTTGATTAACCTATGGCTTTACATCCACCATGGAGGGGGCATGCAACAGCATTGTTCCATCCAGACAGGTGCGAAGGTGCGTGAGCCCCGTATAAACAATGCTTCTCCACTTCTATAATATGCTCCTGATTCCACATCGCGCCACATTCCTGAAAATACTCTCCCATTATACCATTGCATCATATTAATATGCTGAGGGATATGAACATCCCAAAAATACCACATGTAGCCATCATGAACATCATGAGTGCTCATTATCATGTCGAGGCAACAGCAAATAGCGAGGCCATAAAGCAGTGTAACTGAATGCCTCGTTGTTAAACATGCAATTGCTACTGGCACAGAACCAGATATACTTGGCACAGCTGTAGAAGTTGCCCTTACTATCATATTCTGCGATGTTTCGTCTATTCCAATGGTTAACATACCTGTATCTGAAATGAATGTTCCGCTGCTCCCATTTCCTTCAACAGTCCATGTGACAGTTTGTGGAGGGTTTATTGGGCCTCTAACATTAGCCCAAAATCTATAAGATTGCCCTGGTTGGAAAACAGCATCTGGGTGCCACTTAGTTACAACCACACTTGTGACTGATGGAACAGGTGCAAAAATTGCCTGTGCATGAACATCAATGTTCGGCATGTTAAATGTTACTTGTGCATCTGTTGTGGTGAATTGGAACTCATTATCACCAGATACGACTTGCCACTCTACAAAGTTATACCCAGCAGCGGGTGATGCACTTAGTGTAATCTCACTTCCAACAGGGGCAAAATTTTGTGAAGCAAATGCTGTCCCATTGCCATGACGGTTAACAACAATATGGTGATAGGTGAGTTGCGTTAGCATATGGTATTGGTAGAAAGTGTGGCCGCAACAGCATAGTATTGATTCTCGCCTCATTAACATAGGCATAAAGATTCGTGGCCCTTGAATTAGCGTATTGCTCCAGGGATGATAGCGGTATCCCGATGCCATATCACGCCAGGCCTCTATGAAAACACCTTCACCAAACATCAGTTCATGATAGGAATGATGATGATGCCATATTTGGCCATCATGTACTTCATACATATTAAGTTGACTATCATAGCGAACATGGCAACAAAGATCAGCATCCATAAGAATTGTGACGCTATGCTTAATTGTGGGGCATGTGACCTGTACAGTTGCAGTGCCAGAAAAGCTTGTATTAAACGTAGATGTTGCCCTAACGATTAATCGCCCAATAGGCTCGTCCGCACCCACTGTAAGCACACCTGTGGATGATATAAAAGTATTATTGCTAACATTTCCTGTTACAGACCATGTTACGGTTTGTGGGGGATTGTTAGTTCCTATTACATTTGCCCTGAATGAGTGATTATTGCCTGGAAGAGCAATAAATGACCCAGATGACATCCAGTCAGTTACTGTTACCTGGGTTACTGTGGGCGATGCTGCAAAAACGGCCCTAACAACAACTTCATTATCTGGCATGGTGAAGAAAGTTGAAGCAGTTGTTGTACTGCTCAATACAGCACCCCCGCTTACCACTTGCCATTCTACAAAGTGAGACCCAGCATTAGGCGTTGCTGTTAATGTTACCCAATTATTTGCATATGCTGAAGCCACACTAGCAGATGCCGAACCATTGCCTTGAACATTGACAGCGATATTGTGGCGAATAGGTGGTTGCCAATTTTCGCTCCTGTGCCACATTATGCCAAATGTTCGTGGCTCGTATATAGTTAATTGCATCTCCGGATGAATGTAGTAATGTTCACCAGATTCCATATCCCGCCAAAAACCAGCAAATTCGTAGTTGCGGCACCATGCATCAGGGGCAGGGGGAACGAGGGTATGAAACCGGCTATCACCATCCTGAACAGGGATTGTGAGCCAAACCATTGGAGAGCGCATTCCTCCTAAGCAGCAAAAGTAATGGCCATACACTGAATCGTAAAGAGTAATCTTATGCATAACCCCAGGCCGAGCAACCAACACCTGAGCAGTCCCAGAAACACTTAAATTAAACGTAGAAGTAGCCCGAACAGTCAAGAATCGTGCCGTTTCATCAGCAGCCACGGTAAGGACGCCGGTAGCAGATATAGACGTCCCACTACTTTCACTTCCTTCAAGTGTCCATATTACAGTCTGCGGTGGGTTATTGAGCCCTGTCACAGTTGCGGTGAAAGTCTGATTATCGCCTTGCAGGACGCTGGTAAGTTCCCGGTCAAAGGGTGTCCTTACCCATACACTAGACACCACCGGCACACCAGCAAAAACAGCGTTAACAACAACCCCGCCCCCAGGCATTGTAAAAGTAGCCACGGCATCGGTATAGCACTTTCTATTACAGTGTGGAATAATTGGCCATATTGAACCAAGCCTTAATATCCGCCACCGAAACAGAATCAAGGGCAACTTTCAATGCATCATAAAGAGC
>Ga0131853_10007999_pt1 | contig 19212 bp, 16 predicted proteins | sample TergutLab28metaG_FD_92764 | JGI IMG/M metagenome (GOLD analysis project Ga0131853, IMG submission 92764) | Labiotermes labralis P1 segment gut microbial communities from Petit-Saut dam, French Guiana - Lab288 P1 (version 2) (version 2) | ecosystem: Host-associated > Arthropoda: Insects >...
AAACGACGAAAATATAAATTTTTTGCTCGAAATTCAGAATACTTTGTTCGATTTGGGAAGCAATTTGGCACTTGATACAAACGCGCCAAATGCTGAAAAATATAATATCAGTTTTGACGAAAAATCGGTACAAAAATTAGAGAAAGAACTTGACCGTTTGAGCGAAAATTTGCCAAAATTGAAGTCTTTTTTGCTTCCGGGCGGAAGCAAAACGGCGTCAATTTGCCACGTTTGCCGTACAATTTCGCGCCGAACAGAGCGGAAAATATGCACAATGAGTGAGTTTTTTTACGTCAAAAAAGAGGTGTTGAGCTATGCTAACAGGCTGACAGACTACTTCTTTGCTCTCTCCCGATTTCTAAATAAAGGCACGAATAAAGAATTTTTTTACGAAAAGCAATGAAATTCCCATTTTTTTTTATATTTTTGCACCACTAAATAAAAAACCGTTTATCAATTAAATATCACTATGTATTGGACATTAGAATTAGCCTCGAAAATAGAAGATGCACCATGGCCGGCTACAAAAGATGAATTAATAGATTACGCAATGCGTTCAGGAACTCCGCTGGAAGTTATCGAAAACCTGCAAGAAATAGAAGATGAAGGAGAAGTCTATGAATCAATAGAAGATATTTGGCCGGACTATCCGACGAAAGAAGATTTTTTCTTTAATGAAGAAGAGTATTGAATAAGACTGAATTTTGAAAAGAGATTAAATTTTGCACTTTTTTTCGTGTTAAAAAAATCTCAAACACAATTTTTTTCGTGTTTTGCTGTTTAATAACAAGAAATAAAATTTATGATTTATTTGGTTTGAACAGATGTCGTAGAGAAACAGTGTAAGCCGTATGAAAAAAGTTTTTGTAAGTTTTTTGTTGTTGCTTTTTTGTATAGCACGAATTGCGGCTCAGTCTGATTCTCAAATAAGTCAATATACCTTTTTTCCTTCGGGATTTAATCCGGCAGCGGTCGGAGAAACAGGAATGATACAAGCTGTCTTGATGAATCGCATGGATTTCTTGATGATGGCGAATGGAGTGAATACAACAAATGTCGGCGTAAATATGCCTTTTACCATAGGAAATAGTTCGCATGGTGCAGGCATTCGATTTGTAAACAGAACATTGGGTGCGCTTTGGTCTTATCAAAACGCCTATTTGCAATATGCTTACAAACATACGACACCGATAGGGAGATTCAGCGTAGGATTTGATGTTGGTTTTATCAATTCGCGAATTGATGGAACAAACGCGGAACCTGTTCCGCCCGGCGGTGAAGATAGCGAATTTCACGAGCCAAACGACCCGTCTATTCCAAGCGGGGAAGTTTCGGGAATGAGAGCAGATTTTAACATTGGTGCGATTTATTCATTTGAAAGAGGTTTTGTCGGAATATCGGCAACGCACATTACAAGACCTATTCTGCAATTGGATGATTTTTTGACAGATTCGATTCTCCGAGCAATGCATATTATCGGAGCTTACGAATTTCGCATTCCGGACACAAAATTAACAGTCAAACCGCATACGCTGTTTAAAACAAATTTTGTTTTTTGGGATTGGCACATGGGAGCGATATTTGAATATGATGAAAGATTTTGGGGCGGTTTATCTTACCGACCAAGAAACACGGTCGGCGTGATGGCAGGACTCAATATTTTGGGCGGATTATCAGTCGGAATTGCTTACGACTTACCGATTACAAGACTGATAACTACGGCAGGCTCGGTAGAATTAGTTGTAGAATATAATTTTGAATTTATACGCAATAGACACAATAGAAGACATAAAAGTATAAGGATTTTATAATCCGAAAACAAAAAGATATATACTTTACCCTGTTATATTTTTGGATGAATATGAAAATGAAAAAGAATTTATTGATTTTTGCACTTCCGTTTTTGTTTTTTTCATGCAACAACCCTGCCGGCGAATTGGTAGGTACGGGCGCAAGAGGTACGTTTAGAGAAGCGAATCCGCATGGTATGGTTTTTATCCCGCGAGGCTCATTCTTGATGGGAGCAAACGACCAGTCTATCCTTGGGAGAGTCAGCGACAGGTCTATCAATGTTACGGTCGATGCTTTTTGGATGGACCAAACAGAAATAACAAACGACCAATACAGACAATTCGTTAATTGGGTGCGCGATTCTATTGCTATGCGTGCGTTGGTTATGGAAGGAAGAGATGAATTTCGTGCGAGAGTTAGAAATCAAATAGAGGAAGACCCGCCCGAAATTGCCAAGTTGAATTGGAGAGCAAGAATTCCTTGGAACTCAAATGATGAGGAAATTCAAGATATTTTGTCATTCATGTTTTACGGTGGAAGGGATGAGATTTCTCTCAGTCATCGGAGAAGAAGAGAATTTAATCAAAGCGTTCTCCTGTTTCAGTACGAATGGATGAATTACGACCAAGCAGCATTGTTGAGAAATAAATTCAATGTCAATACAGGTGCTTTCCCTCCCGGAGCTACTGTGCGTGTTGATACCTCCTATATTGATGACAGAGGAGTTATCAATCACAGAACAATAGTCCGACCGTTGCGTTCGCGCAGTGATTTCGTTTCATCGCGCATTATCAATATTTTTCCCGACACGATGGTTTGGATGCGCGATTTTCAATTTGCCTATAACGACCCGCGCATGAAAATGTATTTTTCTCATCCCGGTTTTGCGCACTATCCTGTTGTAGGTGTTACGTGGGAGCAAGCACAAGCGTTCTCTCGTTGGAGAACTGACCTTTTCAATGCAGCAAACAGAATACCGGGGCAAGATTATCGTTTGCCTACAAAGGCTGAATGGGAATTTGCAGCGCGCGGTGGTCGCCGATTGGCAATGTTTCCTTGGGGCGGAAACTATGTGCGCGACAGTCGAGGCTGTTATATGGCGAACTTCAAACCTCTGCCGGGAAATTATGCCGATGATACAGGCGCAATGACCATGCGAGTAGCTTCTTTCCGACCGAATGATTTTGGATTGTACGATATGGCAGGAAATGTGTCGGAGTGGACATCGGCAGCTTACCATCTTGTAACCAGCACAGTGATACACGATATGAATCCGAATTTTCAGTATGATGCCAAGTTTGATGACCCGGACGAATTGAAACGGAAAGTGATAAAAGGCGGTTCGTGGAAAGATATTTCTTACTTCTTGCGAATTGGAACAAACACATACGAATTTCAAAACGTAGGGCGTTCTTACATAGGATTCCGCAATGTTCGTTCTTTCGCCGGTGAATAAAATTTTGAAATAATAACAATAAAATAATTACGAATAAAAATTAGAAAAATGTCTTTGAACAAAAAACAATCAGGATTTATAGAATTTTATAACGGCTATACCGGAAAACGTATTTTTGGTGCTATGTATAGTCTTGCTGCGGCGATGGTAATTCTTGGTGCTTTATTTAAAATTATGCACTGGCCCATGGCAGGTCTTGTTTTATCTGTGGGAATGCTTGCTGAGGTTTTCGTATTCGCGATGGGTGTATTCGATAAACCGTTCAAAACCTACGATTGGGACAGAGTATTCTCTTTTGATGGCTCTACTCATTTTTCAGGGTCAATTTCCGGCGGTCAATCTGTTATGCCGGCGGTAGCTGCTCAAGTTGCTGCTCAAGTTGCTGCTCCTGCAGTCGTTCAAGCCGCAGTTCCCGCAACTTCGGCTGTAACCATGCAAGCACCGGAAAGATTATTGGATGGAGAAATGGTTGCTTTATCGGAAGGCATTAGAAATTTATCTGCAACTGCAAAGCAACTGGCAACGCTTTCGTCGGCGATAGGTTCGGCTGTGGAGTTTTCAAAAAATATAGAATCGGCAACAGAAGCAGCTGCAAGATTCACCTCAACACAAGGCTCATTGAACAGTGTAGTGGAAAAACTGCATGCATCGTACAGTACTTTGAATACAGATATGAGTTCTGTTATGAACGGAACAGAACAATATGCCGGTAAAATAGGCGATATAAATAAAAACTTGTCGTCGTTAAATTCGGTTTACGAAATTCAATTGAAAAATATTCAAAATCAAAGTGAAGCTATATCTACACAATCGCAAATGATTTTGAGCCAAACCGAACATACACGTTTGGTAGGTGCAAGTCTAAGCGAAATTATCGCTGAAAATGAAAAAATTAAGCAATCAACAAAAACAGTTGCCGAGGAAACCAACAGATACAAAGAAGCTTCTGCGCTGTTGGCAAGCCAAGTATCAGATTTGAACAAAGTGTATGGCAATATGTTGAATGCCTTGAATTAATTTTTTATCTATTATAAACTATTTGAAAACGAAAAAATAATAATCAATGGCTTCAAAGAATTGTCCGGAAACTCCCAGACAAAAAATGATTGGAATGATGTATTTGATGCTAACGGCGATGTTGGCGTTGAACGTTTCGGCTGAGGTTTTAAACGGCTTTACGATGATTAGTACAAGCTTGCGAGCTTCTATCGACTCTGCTGAGGATAGAACAGAGAGATTGTACAGAAGATTTCATGAGTTGAATGAAGAAAACCCCGAAAAAGTGGGTGAATGGTACGCACGGGCTGACAGTTTGCGAATAGCATCGAATTCCTTATATGACTACATACAAGCTTTCAGAGATGATATGATTCTTTTGGCTGATAGAAACGCAGACCCAAATAATTTGGAATCTCTTACCAACAGGACGAAAGCTGATTTGAATGTTGCAGGGCAGTTGGCTATACACGGTGGTCGCGGAAAAGAATTGCAAAGAAGATTGTTGGAGCATCGTGAATTATTGATAAGACTAACTGATAACGACTCTACAAAGCGAGTAATGTATGAGGCGCTTTTTGATGTAGATGATGCAAACTGGGTAGATGCAAGATTTCGTATGATGCCGCTCGGTGCTGCTGTAACTGTATTGACTAAGTATCAGAATGATGTTCGCATAGCAGAAATGGATATGGTGCAGTTTTTGCAAAGACAAATCGATGCAGGCGATATTCGTGTAAACCAAATTTCGGCTCACTCTATTCCAATAACATCAAGTTTTGTGATGCAAGGCGGTATGTACGAAACACGAATAATACTCGCAGCCGAAGATACTACGGCAACTCCAACGGTTATTGTCAATGGTCGGGAAGTTCCCGGTGGTATTTTGCGAATACCGGCGAACACTCCGGGAGTGTTTACATATAGCGGAACGGTTACGCTTACGGGAGCTGATGGTGAGCCGATAGTACGTCCTTTTAATAGTCAATTTACTGTTGGGCAACCTGCGGCAACAATTTCAAACGTAGATTTGAATGTGGTGTATCGCGGAGTTGATAACAGATTTAGTATTTCCGTTCCGGGTGTTGCTGCTGCCAATGTAAATGTTACAGCCGAAGGGGCGAATGTTCGTCAGTCCGGAAATTTCTTTATCGTTAATCCTGCACGAGATGGAAGCATTAGAATAAATGTTGCGGCAAATATAAACGGCAGAATAACACCAATGGGTTCACAAGAATTTCGAGTGAGACAAATTCCCGACCCGAAAGCGTTTATACAGTATCGCGATGCAGGTGGAGTTATGAGGCAAATTGATATCGAAGGACGTTTGTCGAGAGCAGCGATGCGCAGTCCCGATTTTGCAGTCATAGCGAGTTATGGACCGGACGAGTTGATACAAGCCAACTTTAACGTAGTGTCGTTTTCGGTAAGAACGAGAATTGGTGCAGTGCCGACACAAGGAAACAGATTGACCCCAAGACAGTTGCAAGATATTGAACGCTTGGAAAGAGGCGATGTAATTACATTCGGTGATATACGAGCAGTAGGACCGGACGGAGCTGAACGCCGACTTGGAAATTTGCAAATCACTCTAAATTAAATATTTATCCAATTTCACAATAAGGAGGATTAATTTTATGAAAAAAAGATTTTTAATAGCATTGTTGTTTGTCCCTTGCTTTGCAGTGGTAACAAATGCCCAAGAGCAAAGAACACACTTGTCTTTTTTTGACGAAAGAGGAATACCTCGCATACAAACAGTAGAGCTTGATGCACTAGCCGATACGATTGCGGTTGTTTGGCATCGTGCGAATGATATTGTATGGGAACGTAGAGTATTTAGAATAATTGATATGCGTATGTTGCAAAATCATCGCTTGTATTTCCCAATACGTCCCGACCATCCGAGATACAGAAATTTATTTAAAGTTATCTTAGATGCAGTTCTCGAAGGTGGTTTGACAGCGTACGAGCGAGGAGTTGAGTTTAGACCCCGCTACGACAGACCGTTAACACCGGAGGATTTACGAGCAAATTTGCAATTGAGAGTGGAAAGTGAATTTGACGAAAATGCGTATTTGATTAATATTGATGCCTTTGGCGCTCCGCACTTAAATGCTTATAACTTTGCTTATTATATGCGCGACCAGCTGAAATTTGTGATTGAAGAAGTAATTTTTTTCAACAAACACACTTCGAGGCTTTATACAAAAATTATCGGTATTGCGCCTATGTATTCGGCTCATCCGCATAGACAAGAGACTTCGCCAATGACGGCGTTTCATACGTCTATATTGTTTTGGGTGTTGTTTGATGAATTAAGACCTCACTTGGCTCGTCAGCACATGATTAATACAGGAAATCAAGCTCAGCGATTGACTTTTGATGACTTCTTTGCATTGAGAATGTTCAACAGTTATTTGCTTGGTGATGATAATATGCTCGGCAGAACGTTGCTTGATTTCGACAGAGTTATTGATGAACGGCATTTAGAGCAGTTTATAAGACGCGAACAAAGACGAATTGAAACTGAATTGATGAATTTCGAACAAGACCTTTGGGAATGGTAATTTTCTGAAATATAAAAACATACACGAAAGACGGCGTTGGTCGTCTTTTTGTATTAATTGAAATCGTATGAATATCGCAGCGTTATTATCAGGCGGAGTGGACAGTTCGGTTGTTGTGCATTTGCTCAAAGAATTGGGTTGTACGCCATCTTTGTTTTATATCAAAATCGGCTCGAACGATGATGACCAATTGCATTGCACTTCCGAAGAAGACATTGAAATGGCAACGCTTGTGGCGCATAAATACGGCTGTAAATTGGAAGTTATCGACCTGCATCGCGATTATTGGGATAATGTTGTGGCTTACACAATCGAAAAAGTGAAGCAAGGATTGACGCCGAATCCCGATGTGATGTGCAATAAGCTGATAAAATTTGGCGTTTTTGAGCAAAAAGTCGGCAAGTTTTTCGACAAAACAGCAACCGGTCATTATGCGAATATTATTGAGGAAAACGGCAAAACATATCTCGGAACGGCAAAAGACCCATTGAAAGACCAAACCGATTTTCTCGCACAACTCAGCAGTTTGCAGGTTTCAAAACTCATGTTTCCTGTTGGGAATTTTATAAAAAACGAAGTGCGCGAACTTGCCGCGAAAATAAACCTTCCAAGCGCGAAACGCAATGATAGTCAAGGCATTTGTTTTTTGGGAAAAATAAACTACAATGATTTTATCGCTCGTTATTTGGGCGAAAAACCGGGAGTGATTGTTGAGTTGGAAACAGGAAAAATAATCGGCACGCACAAAGGATATTGGTTTCACACCGTCGGACAGCGAAAAGGACTTTCGCTTTCGGGCGGACCTTGGTATGTGATAAAAAAGGATATTGATGCAAATGTTGTTTTTGTGTCGAAAGGTTGCGGTGGAGAAAAACAATACGGAAACACTTTTTCGTTGTGCGATTTCAATTTCATAACCGAAAACATTTGGAATGTTTATGGCAAAGAATTTGATGTTACGTTCAAAATTCGCCACACGCCCGAATTTACCAAAGGCAAAATCCGTAAAACTCCGAACGGCTATCAAGTTGTTTCGGAGAAAAAATTGCAAGGCATCGCTCCCGGACAATTCGGCGTGATATATGATAAAGAATCGCGTATTTGCATCGGAAGCGGTGAAATTTTATGATAAAAAATATGGAAAAATCTCGCTTTGACATAAGCCAATTCAAAGATAAATTTGAAAAAGAATATCAGCAATTTTTTGAGGAAGTTACCGTTCCTCGCAAAACTGTATTGCTTCGCGAAGGAGAAATTTCGCAACAGATTTTTTTTGTAAAACAAGGTGCTTTGAGGCTTTGGGCGAACAAAAACGGCGAGGATGTAACATTTCGATTTTGTTTTGAAAATGAAGCGGCATCGTCCTTTTTGGGAAACGAGCCGAGCATTTTTACTATCGAAACCCTCGAAAACTCAACAATTATTGTGCTGAAAATAAAAGATTTCAAGTTGTTGCTGGATATGTTGCCCGAATATAAAGATGAATTTATAATCTTGCTAACCAAGCGAGTAGGCGATTATGCCAAACTTTTGCTTTCGCATATAACGAAAAATCCAGAGGAACGCTACATTGATATGATGAAAAACAATCCCGAAATTCTTTTGCGCGTACCGCAACATTATATCGCCACTTATTTGGGTATTACGCCCGTTTCGCTCAGTCGTATCCGAAATCGCGTGATGAAAAAATAAAAGCCCTTAGTAGCAAAAACGAAATAGCACCAAAACCCTTATTTCCTTATTGTTTTGAAAATAAGCGAATAAGGGTTTTTCTTTATGAAAAATTTCGGCTACTAAGGGAATTTTTCTTTACAAATGTTATCGTTTTGAGCGCACGCTCGGTTGTATTTTTGCAAAAACTTTTACACAGAATTTCACAGAGAAAACACAGAGAGACACAGAGTTCTTACTGTTTTTTGAAATTGAGATACCAGAGTTTTCTCTGTGCTTCTCTGTGTAACCCAAAATTATGAACTATGCAAAAGATTAAAAAAATCCTTCTCAAACGCTTTTCGAAAGGAATAATAGATATTTTGCTGATTATTGGAACTGTTTTGTCAATTAAAACCGCTCGTACTGCGTGTTATTCGTGGGCTTCACTTCATTGCATCGTGAGTATAATTTGGTATGCGCTTATGCTCGTTCACATTTGGCAGCATTGGGCAATGACGAAAGCAGTCGTATCTAAGTGGAAAGTGCTGAAACGCAATAAGATAACGTTTCTAACGATTGCAGTTTTTATTCTGATGACGCTGAATATTATCGTTTTTGTTTTTGAAGTAAACAGTCAATTAGTTCGCATTCATCATATTCTTTCGCACGTATTCTGGAAAGTGATAATTATTCACACGATTCAGAAATTTAAACGGCTTGTGGCGTGTTTTCGATAGAAAGGCGCGAAGGCACGAAAAGCACGAAGGCACGAAACAATTTCTTTAAGATTTCTTTCGTGCTTTTCGCGCTTTATTTAAGATATTGTTTTATAATAGGATACAAAAACTCTGCAAATCGCAGAAATCCCAAATCGGTGAAATGAACACCGTTGACTGTGGCTTCTCCATCAGCACCTATCATTTCGGGCGATGCAGGAATTAATACGATATTTTGCTCGCCTCTGGCTATCAAGTTTTCAAAAACTTTGTTGAGAGTTGCATTTTTTTCATTTATTGCTCTGTACGTTTGCAAATCAAATCGGCTGTATGGAAAAATAGGATTTTCGATAAAAATAATGGTTACATCGGGCGAATTTCGACGGATAATATCAAAAAAATTCTCGGCTCTTTCCTCTATTTGATTAACTCTTACATTCGGCAAAAAATCAAGAATAATCAACGATGCATCTTTTTTGCCGATTATTTCGGCTATTTCGTAGTCGAGTTGTGCGTTTCCGCTAAATCCGAGATTGATAAATTCTGTGTTGAGCCATCGAGATAATATGCTGGTATGCACCATGCCGGGTCGCGACGCGCAACCGCCTTGCGTAATGCTCGTTCCGTAATAAATCACGGGTTTTCGGTCGGCAAACAAATTTTGTTGCGGTTGCAGTAAAGTTGCCGTCGAATCCACGCCGATTTCTAAGGATGTAACACCGTCATACAAAGGAAAGTAGAGCATAAATTCTCGCATTTCCTCCGACATACGGCTAATGATAACAGTTTCATTTTCAAAGCTGTTCGTTGCAGGGCGAGCCGAATTTACAAACACCCATTTGCCATCTTGAAGCGCGTACAAATCAAATCCTCTGATGCCGATGTCTGTCATGTGATGCATACGCATGTTGTTGAGAACAGTCCATTTCAGCCCGATACTCGAACTGTTGGTTGCAAATCGGAGAAATAATCCCGTCGTGTTTTTTCCCAATTGCCAAAGAGGCTCGCGTATTTCACCCTTTAAGTGCAACGGCAATCTTTCATAACGAGTTTCGGTGTGTTCGGATATTTTTCCGTACAAAGGAAAATCGGAAGCATCGTAAAATTTCAGTTGAGCATTGGCAAATGTACCGACAACAGCCAAGCAAAGAACAAGAGCATAAAATCTGCGCATAATCATATTTTGTTTTGTCTAAAAATAATCACACAGAGCCGTAAATACAGCTCTGTGCAAATAAAACTTTCTCATATTATGAGGGTTAAAATCTAAATCCGACAGTTGCCACTACATCGAAGTTTCGTGTTACAACGCTTGCAGGACTGAACTCATCCGACGCATACGGCATAAAATCCTCGTGAAAATTTCTGTTCACAAAAGCAGCGTCAAAATACCAAAAACCGCTTCTGTAACCTATACCGGCTGTGAAATGAGTTGTGCCTCTGTGAATAAAATAATCAGTATCAAGTCGTACCGTGTTCAACATTGGAAATGTTGGCTCTGAAAGTATATTTGACGACATAGTTGCCGTTTGTTTTGCTGCTCCGGCGCGCAACGACAGATTATCAGTCAAACGATATTCAGCACCGATTTTAGCTATGATACTTCTGTTGAATTGATTTCTCATAACATCATTCTCAAATCCATAAGATGCAGATGAACCTCTGTCATCAAAAAGTCTGATGCTTCGAAAATTGACAAACGACACATCTGCGCCTATCATCGCCCTTCTGCCAAATATATATCCTGCACTTGCTGTTAATCTACCGGGCGTTCGCAGTTGATAATTATAAAAAGCATCGAATGTGTGATATCCATTAAAATGAGCATCATCCCATAAATCATCTCTCAAATTGCTGTAAACTGTGGGTGTTTGGTACGAAATGCCCAAACGCAACTGGTCAATCGGTCTGACAATTATTCCAAAATTTGCATTAAGCCCGTTTCCTCTTGTGCCAAATTCGCTAAATGTGTTCAAATTGCGCGAGTAGTGAGAAAATGACTCGTTATATTCTACAATTTTTCTGTAATTGACCGAAATAATGTTGAGTGCTGCGCCAAGATATAATCTGTTGCTGAAATTTCCTCCCCAGCTGAATGAAAACTCATCGATATGTCCTCTTTCTCTCAAATGATACAAAGCATCGACAGTTCCAGCCGGAAAAGAAGACCGCCAACCATTGTTATAATCTATCAATCCGGCTTCAAAAGCAAGAAGCGATTTCCAAGCAAAACGACCATCATTAAAAAGCCTGTCGAAATCTGCTTGAGGGCTAACGTTGAAATTGTCGAATGTCGCGTCCCTGTTTGCATTTGTAAAATCAGCCAAATAGTCGGTCAAAGAAGACTCCAAATCATTGCCTCTAACGGTTACATCTCGATTAAAATTTCTCACTCGGTTGTACGAAAATCCCCAGTTAGACTGTAACAAACCGGTTGTATTTCCTGCTCGGCTGTTCCAAGTAGGCGAGGACAAAACCAATGCAACATTATTAAATCCAAATCCAAAGAAATCGTCCTGCGCTGTTTGTCCGCCCCAATTAGCATTAGCTCTTTGTGTTGCAATGTTAAAAGTCGCTGTCATTTCGGAGCTTCGGTAAATTCCCAAACCCGCAGGATTGTTTCTGATTGCAGATACATCACCGCCGAGTGCGCCGAATGCGCCTGCCATTCCCATATAACGCGCCGTTCCTATAATATCGGACTGCGCCATTCTCATTGCATCAAATTCTGTCGCTTGTGCCGATAAACCTGCAATACAGGCAAATGATATTACGGTTGATAAAATAATTTTTTTCATTTCGTTTTGCTTTTATGTTATTGTTATGAAATTCCGAAATCAAAATTCTGACTTCGGAATTTCGGAATTTTTACTATTGAATTTTTATAATCGTTGAACTTCGGCTTACCTTCTGCCTCCGCCTCCTCCACTGCTTCCACCGCGTGAGCCTCCGCCTCCGCTTGGAGCGCTTCCGCCACCACCGCGTGAAGCTCCACCGCCTCCTGAGAATGAAGCACCACCGCTTCGATTACCGCCTCCGCTCGGAGGAGCTGCTGTGCTCCTGCTTGCCGGCGCCGAACTTCCGCTTGATGCGTTTCCGCTTCTGTTGTTTGCTGGTGCGTTTGTTGCCGGTCTTGCAGTTGCAGTACCTTGATTATTAGTAGTGCGCGGTTGTGTATTAACAGTGCCGGTATTTGTTCTGGTGTCGGAAGTTGGCGTACCTGTTACTCTCACATTGTTTCCTTGTTGTGTTGCTTGACGAGTTCCTGTTTCGTTAACTTGTCTTGTTGTACCTGTTGTGGGTCTTGCAGTAGCACTTGTTGCGCCTGTTCGCGAAGTTGTCGATACGGCTGTTCCGCGTGTTCCTGTTCCGGTTTGTCCGGTTCGGTTACCGGTTACCAAAGTATAGGTGTTTCTTGAACTTGCGCCTGTTCCGGTGCGTGTTGTTGCAGTTGCCGACCTGCCCGAACCATCTCTTGTTGAAGCCATTGCTGTTGCTCTGTTTGAAGCGCCATCTCTGGTCATTGTAGCTGTTGTTCTGCCCGATGCATCTCTTGAAGTTGTCATTGCATTTCTATTTGATGCATCTCTTGACATTGCAGTTGCATTATTTCTGCCATCAAATCGGTCTGCTCGCGGACGATGATTTGCGTTATATCTTGCTGTGTTGTTCCAACCGCTGTTCCAGCCGCCGTGCCAACCCCAGCAACTCCAACCGCCGTGCCAGCCCCAGCCTCCATACCATCCCCAAGGACCACCCCAGCCGGGACCCCAACCCCAACCGCCGTGCCATCCCCAAGGATTGCCCCAGCCAAGTCCCCAGCCACCGCGCCAAGCCCAACTGTTCCAGCCCCAGCCACCCCAAAGCCATGGGTCGTGCCATCCCCAACCCAAATGCCAAGGATTGTGAAAACCAACCGGATGCCACCAATACGGATTGGCTTGTGCGTGAACATTGATAATTACGGTTGAGCCTTCATCGGCAAACATGAAACTATCATCATCGAAAAGAACAGTTTCCGAACGGTGAAAACGTCTGATGCGATTGGCAAATTCGCCATCGGGAATATCGTCCCCAAGGAATCCATCCTCAAACAAAGATTCGCCGGCTTCGGATTGCAAGAAAACCGTGTCGGAATCCAAAAAGATTTCTCTACCTGTCTGACTGTCGATAAAAACAATTTCTCTTGCGTTGTTTCTAACGTTTGGTCTTTCTTGCTGTCTTTGCTGCTGCACTCTTTGTTCGCTGCTCGGCGAGAAAAAAATGTCATCGTGAAATCCCTGTGCGTAACCTGCGAAAGGGAAAAGAAAAGCAATCAATGCAAAATAAGTAATACGTTTCATAATAAAGTCTCCTATTTGTTTAAGCTTAATATATTCGTTTTTAGTTAATGGAAAAACAACAATAATCGTGCCGTTTTACCCCAAACCCCTGAAGGGGCTTTGCAAATTCTCTAAATTTTTTAAAAAATCGTCCCCAAACTCTCCAAACGGCTTTTGGATTAACAATTTATTTAAAAACATATTTTGTAAAACACCCTTCATAGAATATGTAAGCCCCTTTAGGGGTTTGGGGTGTTTGTTTCTAAAATTTCAATTTTTTCAAAGCCCAAATAATAAGAAGCAGTATCAACAACAGCTTCCAACGGCACTAAACCGATTATTTCGCTTCCAGCAATAGTTGTTCCATAATGTTTGGCTTCGATTTTTACTGATTCAAAAACTTGATACAAAGTTGTTTGTGTGTAATCGGTAATATTTGTCGATACTTGCACAATTCCTTTTTCTTTCAAATTTACGCCAATGGCTTTGCAATGAGGAAGTCCGCCGTTTGAAAAGCGTATTTTTTTTGCAATGGCGTTGGCAATTTCGATATTATTTGTATTCAAGTTTACGTTATAAGCTATGAGCGGAATGCGCGCGCCGATAACGACAGCACCTGCTGTCGGATGCGGTTTGTCCGCTCCAAAATCGGGTTTCCATTCGGGAAGTTTCATTTTTTCGGTCAAACCTTCAAATCCGCCTCGCCGAATATCGGCAAGATTTTCGCGATGCGGTGCGCTTGCCGATTTTTCGTACAAAAATACAGGCAAATTGTATTTTTCGGCAACAATTTTTCCGACTTCTTTCGACAGCGCAACGGCTTCGTCCATTGTAACATTTTTTATCGGAACGAAAGGATCAACATCGGCAACGCCAACGCGCCGATGTTCGCCTGTGTGTGTTGTCAGGTCGAGCAATTCAACCGCTTTACCGATGGCTTCGATGACGGCGTTTTTCACGGCTTCCGGCTCGCCGATGATGGTTACTACCATTCGGTTGTGGTCGTGGTCGTTGCTGTAATTGAGCAATTTGACGTTTTCTCGCGCTCGGAAAACATCAACGATTTGTTCTATTTTTTGTAAATCTCGCCCTTCGCTGAAATTGGGAACGGATTGAATGATTTTGGACATTTCAGATTTCAAATTTTGTGTCATTGCGGGCTTGACCCGCAATCTCATCATCAAGGAGATGCTGAAACAAGTTCAGCAAGACGCCATTCTATCAATTCTTTCTGCAAATATCCGAAAAATTATTTTAAAATCATCCGTTTGAAACTATAAAGTTGCGTACCTTTGCGCAGATTTAACAAAAAAAGCGATAAAACAGACGAAAAAATGCATACAAGAGAAAAAAAAATGGCGGAATTCGGGCGTTTGCTCGATATTATGGACGAACTTCGCGCGAAATGTCCTTGGGATAAAGAACAGACGTTTGAGAGTTTGCGGACTTTGACCATCGAGGAAACGTACGAACTGACTGATGCTATCGCGAGCAAAAACTTGGACGAGATTAAAAAAGAATTGGGCGATTTGCTGCTTCACATCGTTTTTTATGCCAAAATAGGAAGCGAAACAGGCGATTTCGACCTTTATGATATTTGTAAATCGCTGAACGAGAAATTGATTTTCCGTCATCCGCATATTTTTGCTGATGTGGATGCCGACAGCTCCGAAAAAGTGATGCAAAATTGGGAAAATCTGAAACTGAAAGAAAAAGGCGGAAATAAATCGGTTTTGTCGGGTGTTCCGCTTTCGTTGCCGGCGTTGATAAAGGCGCATCGCATTCAGGATAAAGCGCGTAGCGTTGGTTTCGACTGGGATGAAAAAGAGCAGGTTTGGGACAAAATCGCAGAGGAATTTAACGAACTGAAAACCGAAATCAAGGCGATGAACGAGGATAAAACGGAAGCGGAATTTGGCGATTTGTTTTTCAGTTTGATAAATGCGGCGCGTTTGTACGGCGTTAATCCCGAAAACGCACTCGAACGCACTAACCGTAAATTTATCAGCCGTTTCAATTATTTGGAAGCCGAAACTATTGCGCAAGGAGAAGATTTGAAAAAAATGACTTTGCAGGAAATGGATGAAATTTGGGAAAAAGCAAAGAAGCACGAAAGCGCGAAAGGCACGAAAGGGCGAATTGTTTTCGGGCTGAAAGCCCTGTTTAATTCAGCCCAACGCAAAGCGTAGTGGCGCGTTGGGTTAATGAATTCATATCATTTTGCGCCCTGAAAGGGCAGATTAATTTTTTAAGTTGGGCTTTCAGCCCGCTAATTTGTTTTTTCGGCTTTTTACCCAAGACGTTGCCATTGGGCTGAATTAAATTGGGCTTTCAGCCCGAAATTTGGATTTTTCCAGCAAAATTTTGATAGATAAGCACAAAAAATGTGGTTATCTGTGTAAATTTTACTGAAATTATAGCAGAATTTTGATAGTTATCGGAGTTTTTTTCCATTATCTATCAAAATTCTGCTATCTTTGCAAAAAAATTGGTTGAAAAATAAAATACACTACAAAAAAATAACGTGCTGAAAAGCACAATTTAAAATTTTGGAAAAAAGCATTTTGCTTTGTTCTTTGTTATCGAAAGGTTTGGCGATTAGACGATAGCGCAAAGAAGTAAAAGTTGAATGTTCACGTGTGGCGTGAACTCTTGACTTTGATTTCTCTTTGCGCAAGGTTACGCCAAACACCTCGATAGCGGGAAACAAATTAAGTTTCACGCTTTTTTTATTGCCGAAAAACTAACAAATTCAATTATAAATTTTTAAAAACAAAAAAGTATGAAAAAATTATTTTATTTATCGGCAATCGTTGTGATGGCGATGCTTGCATTTACGAGTTGTGAAAAAGAGAGAGAAATAGAAAGAGAGGAAGAGTTCGATTATAAAACACCTCCTACAAATGTAGTAGTTACCAGATTAGCAGATGGCACATTTAGACTTTCTTGGAACAATGTGCGTGGAGCAGTGAGTTATATTATTGAACGCAGTGATGACATTACATTTCCGCCAGCAAGAACAGGCACTTGGGTTGAGAGAACACCTTACTCAACCAATTCTATAGATGGCACAAATTATTATAGAGTAAGAGCTGCCGTTAATTGCCATAGCTACTGGTTTTGTGATGATAAGTACTTAACTGATTGGAGTAAAGGAATACGCTTTGTTGGCGGAGGCTCACAAACAGGCTTGTATATGGGAATTATAGGTTTCAATGATGCTGTGTACACAAGACCTATCGACTTACTAACGAACTATGGAAATGTCAATAATAGAAATCAGTTTCAGTCGTTTGTTAATGGTTTGACTATGCGAGCAGGTACAGGATTATATTATGCGGTTGATAATGCCATTACCTTACTGCAAAATGCAATTTTGCCCGATGATTTGGTAAATGTTTCGCTGGTTACTTTTACCGATGGACTTGACAATATTTCAATAGAATTGAATCCAAATTTCAATTCGAGAGATGCATATCGAAATTTTGTGCGCAATCGCATCAATACTACACGAATTAGAAATTTGCCTATCAATGCTTATTCGATAGGTGTTCCCGGAAATGATGTGTTTGATTTACAGGCATTCAGTGCAGGTCTTGCTGCCATTGCAAGCAATCCGAACAATGTACACGAAGTTACAAATATGACCGAAGTAAACAATGCTTTCAGACAAATTGCCAATTCCTTAACCAATGTAAATCAATCTCAAACGCTCAGATTGAGAATTCCGGGCGGATTTGACGATGGAACAAGAATACGATTTACGTTCGATAATGTATCGGATGCCGCAATGTCAAACTTTTATATCGAAGGAACTTTCAGGCGAAGCGGTACTTCTCGAACACTTCAAAATGTTGTTTATCGAGGTCTGACAAGCAATAGCGGAACAACGATAACGGGCGCACTTTCGGGCGGTTTTGTTACTTTCACTTTTGAAAATACAGCAACAACTGCGGGCGGAAATGTAAGTACAAATAATGTACAGCAATGGGAATTTGTTGCATCGCAATCTCGCTGGCAAAGAAATTCCGAATTTGGCGGAACAGGTGATGTTGAAACAGCAGTAGATAGAAAAAGCGCTGTCATTATGCTTGTTTTGGACTGTACTACTTCGTTGGGTAATACTGATTTTCAAAACATGAAAAATGCAGCAAATAATTTTATAAACATATTGGTAGGTAATTGACAAAAGCATTGTCACCGTAGTTGTAAAATTATAACAATAAAAAACGAAACTTTAAAGTTTCGTTTTTTTTGTATCTTTGTATCTCGTAAGAGTGAAAGATTTTTCGTTCTTATCACAATTTAAAAAATTATGACAGAAAAAAAATTAAAAATAACCCTACTTCAAGACACCATTTTTTGGGCTGACAAGCAGGCAAATTTGCAAAAAACAGAGCTTCAACTCAAAAATTTGAGCGGAAAAACCGACCTCGTTGTATTGCCCGAAATGTTTACGACAGGATTTTGCACCAATCGGTTGGATTTAGCGGAAACGATGCAAGGCGAAACCATTCGGCATTTGAAAAAATGGGCGACGGATTACAATTTGGCGATTGTCGGCAGTTTTATTGTGGCGGAAAACGAGCGGTTGTACAATCGCGGTTTTTTTGTGTTTCCGAACGGCGAAATGGAAACAGCCGATAAACGTCATCTTTTTACGATGGGCGGTGAGGATAAATTGTTTTCGGCAGGCGATAAACGGCTGATTGTGAATTACAAAGGATTTAATGTTTTTGTGTTGGTTTGTTACGATTTGCGTTTTCCTGTTTGGTCGCGCAATATGGCGAATGAGTACGATTTGCTGATTTACACGGCAAGTTGGCCCGAAAGTCGGATACACGTTTGGAATACTTTGCTCACTGCGCGCGCCATTGAAAATCAAGCGTTTGTGTGTGGTGTGAATAGAGTAGGAGAGGACGGCGAAAATCTCGTCCACAACGGAAGTTCAAAGTTAATTGATGCGAAAGGAAAGGAGATTTTTTCCGCTCCGCTAAACGAAACTTCGATTGAAACGGTCGAAATTTCGCTGGATGAATTGAGCGCTTTTAGAGAAAAATTTCCCGTGTGGAAAGATGCGGATAAGTTTAAGATTCTTTAAATTTGCGCGCGAAGGCACGAAAAGCACGAAGGCACGAAAGGAAAAATTCGTGCCTTCGTGCTATTTCATATTTTTTGTTAAACTTTCAATTTTTCTTTGTCATGTCAAAGAAATGCTCTACCTTTGCGATATCATTTTAATATCATTTTAAATTATAAATTTATGAAAACAAAAGAGGAAAAATTTACCGGTTTAATGCTTTCGGGCATTCCGATGTTGCTTGTTAACTTGTTGTTTTTGGGCGCAATAGTTTATGCAATGATTTTTGTCATTGGCTCTGATTTATCGAGTACGTTGAAAGGAATTTTCATCACGCTGAATGTTATTCTTTTCATTTTCAACTCCACTTTTTGGTTTGGTTTTATGTTGATTGAACCGAATGAAGCGCGTGTGATGGTTTTTTTCGGCAAATATTGCGGAACGGTCAAGCAAAACGGTTTTTTCTGGGTAAATCCGTTTTATTCGGAAAATAAATTGACACTTCGCGCTCGAAATTTGGACGGTGAAACGATTAAGGTAAACGACAAAAACGGCAATCCGATTCTCATCGGACAAGTGATTGTTTGGAAAGTGGTGGACACTTACAAGGCTTCGTTTGAGATAGATA
>Ga0131853_10008000_pt1 | contig 19211 bp, 17 predicted proteins | sample TergutLab28metaG_FD_92764 | JGI IMG/M metagenome (GOLD analysis project Ga0131853, IMG submission 92764) | Labiotermes labralis P1 segment gut microbial communities from Petit-Saut dam, French Guiana - Lab288 P1 (version 2) (version 2) | ecosystem: Host-associated > Arthropoda: Insects >...
CGAGTCGTGCGAGAGCCACTCGGGACTCTGCGGATCCGACCACATGTTGGTGGGGTCGCCGCCCTGCGAAGTGATGGTCGTCTGGAGGACGAGCCGGCCCAGCGGGTCGTTTGTGGAGTAGCACCCGCTGAACGCCGCGACACCGCGGTAGAGGTCGGGGTGCCGGTGCGTGAGCATCACCGCCGCTTGCGCGCCCATAGAGTTACCCGCAATCGCGTTGACCCCGTTGGTCGCCAGCTTCGCATCGATCAGCCCGGGCAGCTCCTGCGTGAGGTAGGTCTCCCACTTGTTGAGGCCCAACTTGGGATCGATCTCGTCCCAATCCGTGTAGAGACTCGCGCGCCCACCGTTGATCAGGACGACGTTGACGTTTTTGTCCGCGAAGAACGTCGGCGCGGACATCTCTCCCCCGCCCATCCACCCGCTGTTGTTGTTGCGCGCGCTAACACCGTCGAGCATGTACAGGGTGGGCCGGGCCACGGAGCGGTCGTGCGGCAGCAGGACCTGGACCGTGACATGACGGCGCAACGCCGGCGAGGCGATCGTCAACTGGACGGCCTGCGCAGACAGCACCTTCTCGCCGACGATCTCGGGGGTCGTGATGTCGTCGCGCAGTGCCGGCGGTGGCCCCGGGTCCTCCTGAAGTGCCTCCGGGATCGACGATCCGGCACCCACGCTGCCGGCACCCGAACTCCCGGTCAGGCTCCCGAGACTACCCAGGCTGCCGGAACCGACGCTTCCGTTGCCCGGGGCCGCCGCGGCGGTCCCCGCCGTGAGGAGGAGCGCCATCGCCGCAGCTCCCAGCCCCGCAACCGAGCCGGCCCGACCTCCCCGCCACCGTCGGACACCGTTCCTGGTGCCTCGATTGCGAACGACCCGCATCACATACCTCCCAGTATTGAACTCGATCGGCACACTAGGCGAACAGGCAGACAAACCGACATTCGGATCCGATCAGTCAGGACCGTGGGCCTCGGACCGCCGCTTCGATTTCCACTCGACGGGCGCGATACCGTATTGCTGTGGCCGAGTTTTCGAACAGATCCGCTGGCAGCGACTTCGATCGCGCACTAGACGACGCTTGGGGTTCCTATCGGTCACACCTCGCCGACCGGATCGTGACGCTCGCCGTCGACGACCAACTGGTCCTCGAGACGACAGGTGACGCCGACGAGGCCGACGGCCGTGTTCCGTTCGTGCAGTGCCAGGCGGTCGCCGGGCCCGACGGCCCCGTCGTCCGCTGCGAGATTCCGGCCGCTCTTCACCTGCCCCCGCGTCGACGCCTGACCGACGCGGACCGCACGCGACTGCTCGCCCAGGGTTGGACGCGTCCACCGGCTGCCGTCGAGCCCAGCCTGTTCGGCGACGAAGACGAACCCACGCTCGTCGTCGAGAAGGCTCCGAGGTGGGCGGACATGCTCGCCGCGATGATGGTGTCGGTCTTCCGGGACACGTGGAACGTTCCACACCCCAGCTTCCTCGCCCTCCAGCACCTCGGCGACGACGGCGCACCCGACCCGGCACAGCCCGCAGACGACGCGCCCGCACCGATCGCACTCGACCGGCACGTCGCGATCAGACCGCGCGATACCGAGCACCTCCGAGAGGTGATCGCCATGACGCTGGCCGACATGTACGGCCAGATCCCCGAACGCGACTCCGACGGCGACATCGTCCTACGTTTCGGTTCCGCGCTGGCGCTCGTGATCGCGAACGAGAGCACCCCCGAGGTGCAGCTGTGGGCGCCGCTGGTGCGCGACATCAGCGGGCGTACCCGCGCCTCCGAGTTGATCACCGACCTGAACAGGCGGTGGCCCTACCTGCGATTCGCACTGTACGAGGATCGGCTGCGCGTCATGATCGACATGCTCGCCGACCCCTTCGTGCCCCAGCACCTCGCGGACATGGTCGAACACCTCGGGGACTTCCTCAGCGGCGTGGACGAGGAGTTCGCCACCCACTTCGGCGGTCAGCTGCATTTCCCCACGGCGACCCCCGCCACCATCGGCGATCCGCCGCAGACACCACCGGAGAAGGCTCCTGAGAAACTCGACTCCGACCGAGATGCCCTGCCGGACAACCGGACCGCACCGCCGGTGCCGCGCGAGGAGCCCATCCAACCGTCGCTGTTCGACGACCTGGACGACCAGTAGCCGAAGAACAACACGTAAGAAACCGACCGGAAGGTTGTCCCCGTTTCTGTGGCTGTCACAATCCTTGGAACCGGTCCGATCGGGCTCGGTTCGAACAACGAGAGGTGTGTCATGAGAGCCCGGAGTTTCGTGGTCGGTGTTATCGGCTGTGCAACGCTCGTCACCGCGGCACCCGCCGCGGCGCAGGCCGCGACGGTCCACGATTTCCTGCCACCGGCAGTCGCCAACGCGATCCCGCAGTTCGTCGTAGACGCGGTCCAGCCGCTTCTCCCGCCGACGCCGGGGACCCCGATGCGCCCTGGGACGCTTCGCGACTACCTTCCGGTCGAGATCGCCAATCTCATCCCCACCGGTTCTGCGGACGCGATCGCACCGGTCCTACCGCCCGTTCCGGCCCCGGTCCTCGCAGCGCCGGCGCCTGCCCCGGTGCAGGCACCCGCGCCGGCACCTCAGAGCTCTCCCCGAGTCTCGCCTGCACCACCTGCTCCTTCGCCCCGCGCGCAGGCCTACTACAAGAACTGCACCGAGGCACGCAATGCCGGAGTCACGCCAATCTACCGCGGCCAGGCAGGGTACGCGCCGCACCTGGACCGCGACAACGACGGAATCGCCTGCGAGTAGAGCTCGTTCGTCCCGCGCGCAAGATCGCGTCCTGCGCGCGCGATCGTGCGCGCGGGAAGTCGACTTGCGCGCGGGACGGAGCTCCCGAGCTATCCAACACTCATGGTCGGAGTGATCACGATATTGATCGGCCGCTCGTCGGGGTGGTCGCCGCGCAGCAGCTCGATCCCGTGTTCGAGACGATCGAACCCGAGCACATGGGTTCGCATGCGGCTCAAGGGGAAGCGGCCGGAAGCGACGATGCTCGCCGCCTGCTGATAGGCCCGGACGCTCGACCCGCCGCAGCCGATCAGCCGAACGTTCTTGAGAGTGAGCAGGTCGATCGGGAAGTTCTCGATCGGCCGCGTCTTCAACCCCGCGGACACGACCGTACCTCCGGCACGGACGATGTCCAGCGCGTCGAGCAGCGGCTGCGTCGCATGAGGCGAGGTGTCGAGGACGACGTCGAACCCACGTCCACCGGTCGCCTGCCGCGACACATCGCGGAGGTCGTCGGCCTCGACGTCGACCACCACGTCGGCGCCGAATTCGGTAGCGAGATCCAGCTTGTGCCGATCCCGTGACAGGCCGGTCGCGAGAATCGTGTCTGCGCCGGCAGCCTTTGCCGCCACCACCGCCGCTAGCCCGCGCTGACCGCAGCCCAGCACCGCAAACGTCGTCCCGATCGTGGTGCCGGGCGTCGTGACCGCCCATTCGATACCTGCCGCCAACGGATTCCACAGGGTCGCGTCGAGTGGATCGGTGCTCTCCGGAAACGGGTGCAGGATCGCGTTCGGGTGGATGTAGACGTGTGTCGAATATCCACCCCACAGCGCCGGAGCGTGCCGGGTCGGGATGTACCCGTAGGCGTTCGGGCGGAACGGCCAACCCGTGCACCGGATCGTCGCGCCCTCGCGGCAGCCCTCACAGCGTCCGCACGCGAGGAACGGGTTGACGGCCACCCGGTCGCCCACCCGAACACCGTCCGACCGGGCGCCCCCACCGATGTCCTCGATGATGCCGACGATCTCGTGACCGTTGATCCGAGGGAACGGCGACACCCCGGGCTCGTACGCCGAATGCTTCCCCTCCCACGAGTCGATGTCGCTGGCGCACAGACCATTCGCCTCGACACGCAGGAGGGCCGCGCCGGGCTCGAGCACCGGGATCGGGATCTCCTCGAAGCGCACCTCACGAGGGCCGGTCTGCACCAGCGCGGTTGCCATGGACGACATGATCAGCTCTCCTCCACGAAGGCGCGGGACGCCTCGGCGGCCGCGATGCGCCGACGCACCAGATCGATCGCCTCGCCCGACGCGCCGTTCTCCTCCAGGTACATCAGCTCGGCGGTGGCCTGCTCGACCACGGCGTCGAGGCGTTCGGCGGCGAGGTCGCGGGTGAGCAGGTCCTGCTCTACCCAGTCGTCGGCCTCGATCCGCTCGTCCGCCGTCATCGGGGTGATCGGCGCCTGCTGCCAGCCGAACGGGTCGGGCGAGGTCATGCCTTCACGCCGTCGTCGTGGAAGTTGAACAGGCGGCGGGCGTTGGTCTCGACGATCTTGACGACCTCGTCGTCGGGCACGTCCTGGAAGCGGAACTCGGCGTGCTTGCGACTGTTGGGCCAGTACGAGTCCGAGTGCGGGTAGTCGCACTCCCACGTGATGTTGTCGATGCCGACGACGTGGCGGTTCTTCAGGCCGAAGTCGTCGTCGATGAAGCAGCCGTACATGTTCTTGAACCACAGCGTCGACGGCACGACGTCCTGAACGACGTTCTGGTAGTGCCGATGACGCTCCCACACCGCGTCGATGCGCTCGAGCATGTACGGCACCCAGCCGATGTTGCCCTCGGACAGCGCGACTTTGAGGCCCGGGAACTTGTGGAACACCGGCGAGAACAGCAGGTGCGAGGTCGAGGACATCATGTTGGTCGCGTACAGCGAGATGGTCACCGCGTACGGGGCCTCCTCCGCGGTCGCGGGCGGGCGGCCCGAGGAACCGAAGTGCATGCACAGCGGCATGCCGGTCTCCTGGGCGGCGGCGAAGACCGGATCCCAGTGGTCGGTGTAGTACGACGGCAGCCCGAGCGGAACCGGATCCTCCGGGAACGTGATGCCCTTGGCGCCCTTCGCGGCGGTCCGCTGGATCTCCGCGACGCACTCAGCGATGTCCCACAGCGGCAGGATGATCACCGGGATGAAGCGGTCGGGCGCAGCGGCGCACCACTCGTCGAGGACGTAGTCGTTGTAGGCCTTGACACTCAGCAGTGCCAGTTCCATGTCCGTGCTCTCGACGGTGAACAGGGCGCCGGCGAAACGTGGGAAGGACGGGAAACAGGTCTGCGCCCACACGCCGTCGAGGTCCATGTCGGCCAGGCGCGCCTTCGGGTCGTAGCAGCCCGGGATCATGTCCGAGTAGCGGACGGGCTCCATCCCGAAGTCCTCGGGATTCTTGCCCGCCACCGCGTTGAGGCCGATCGCCGGGAAGCGCTTGCCCTGGTAGTTCCACACTTGTACGGGCGCACCGCCCGACGGCGACGGCTCCTCGACGATGCGGGGGCCGGCCTCGAGAAACTTGGTCGGCAGTCGGTCGGCCCACACGGTGGGGTGTTCGATCAGATGGTCGTCGACCGAGACGAGCTTCATCCACGGCTGCAGCGGCATGGCGATGCCTCCTTGTGAGAGTGTCCTATAACAAACGATTGTTGCGGTTGGAACAGTTCGGTGTCCGGTGATTCGACCGGACGCCCGCGTCAGATCACGGCCGAGAGATACCCCGGGCGGATCCGCGACCTGTCGAGGTCCTCGGGCTGCCACCCGGGGACGAGAGACGTGCCGTCGAGCGAGCGGACCGGCCGATTCAGTTCCACGAGCAGTCCGAGATTGCGGGTGATCTTGCCGGTCAGAACCTTCGGGTCCCCCGTGCAGAGCGCGAGTGCGGCCTCGGCGATCGTCTCCTCCGGTTCGGAGTTGCCGGTCGTCACCCCGGCCACGGTGAGAGCGTTCTCCGTCGCGATCGAGTACTCGGGCGCCAAGGTGTTCACGGCGATGTTGTCCTCGTACAGGTCCATCGCGGCGCCGGTCGTGATGCGGTCGATCATCGCCTTCGTCCCGCCGTACAGACAGGCACCGAAGGTCGCGTTCGGTGCGAACGGCGGGCCCTTGCGCGGCCCGGCCTGGGTCGACGAGATGCTCAGGATCCAACCGGCGCCGCGGCTGCGCATGCCGGGCACCGCGGCGGTGGCGAGATCCCAACCCGCCCACACGTTGGTCTCGACCGAGTCGTAGAAGGACTCGCGGGTCATCTCGCCGTACAACTGCTCGAAGTGACGGGTCGCCGCAGCGTTGTTGACGAGGATGTCGACGGACGCCCCGAAGGTCTGCTCGGCGTGCGCGATCACCGACGCGCGGTCGGCCTGCGGGTCACCGAGATCGAACGCGAGCGCGGCCGCCGTGCCGCCGTCGGCGGTGATCTGCGCGACGGTCTCCTCGAGCGAGCCCTGAAGGCGGCCGTCGCCGGCCCGCAGCGACCGCGAGACCGCCAGGACGTGGATGCCGTCGGCCGCGAAGCGGCGGGCGATGGCCCGTCCGATGCCGCGGCTGGCGCCGGTGACGACCGCGACGTGCGGAATCGTATTGTCGCTCATGCGTTCACCTCGTCGGTGGCCTCGGGCGCGAAGTACGGGAGGACGACTCCGCCGTCGATCTCGTGGAACTCGACGGCGACCGGCATCCCGATCTGCACGTCGGCGGGCGTGCATCCGATGATGTTGGACACCATGTGGTAGCCCTCGTCGAGTTCGACGATCACCACGACGTACGGACTGGTGAACGCCGGCGTCTGCGGCCGGGTGACCTCGGTGTAGCTGTAGACCGTGCCCCGGCCGGCGCTGACGTGCCACTCGAGGGCATCCGAACCACATCCGCGGCAGAGCCGGTTCGGGTCGAATTCTGCACGGCCGCAGGCGGTGCAGCGCTGGTAGCGCAACTCCCCCGCGACGCATCCGTCCCAGAACGGCTGGGACAGCACGGTCGGCTCGGGTAGCGGGATCCCGGCCCGCTGCGGACCCAACACCGTGGCGGTTGTGTTCTCGCTCATGGTCGCTCACTTCCCAGTAGCAGGACGTCGGTGAAGAAGGCCCCGGCGCCGCCGTTGCTGCACAGCACCACCTCGGCGCCGTCGACCTGGTTGGTCGTGCACTCGCCCCGGAGTTGATGCACGCCCCGGGCGATGCGCTGGGTCAATTGCACGATGCCGCCGCCGTGGCTGTACGACATCAGGCCGCCGTCGGTGGTCATCGGCAGTCGCGGATCGTCCCCGGTGACGTTCTCGACCACCCACTCTCCGCCCTCGCCGTCACCACAGAACTCGAACGCCTCGAACTGGCGGATGATCTCGAACGAGAACGGGTCGTAGAGCTCGGCCACATCGACGTCGGACGGCCGCAACCCCGCCATCTCGAAGGACTTCCGTGCCGCACGCCGTCCGACATAGCCGTTGGGGATGTCGGAGGACCGGCTCCCGAGATCCCAACTCGGCGCGTGCTGGTAGGACGGGCCCATGTGGTCCAGTCCGCCGCCGAGGACGTAGACGGGCTTGCCCGGCAGGTCCTTCGCGCGCTCGACGGTTGTGATCAGGAGTGCGCAGCCACCTTCGGAGGTCATGGCGCAGTCGAGCAGGTGGAACGGGTCGGCGATCATGCGCGACGCCAGAATGTCTTCGGCCGTGAACGGCCCCCGGCCGTAGTAGATCGCGTCCGGGTTGATGTTGCCGTTGTTACGGATCCGGGCAGCCACCGACGCCATCTGCTCCGGTGTCGTGCCGTGCTGATGCATGTGACGTCGCGCGATGAGCGCGAACTCCGAGGCGGTGTAGAGGCCGAATGGGGCGACGAACTCGTTCGACGGACGCGTCCACGGCGCGGTGGACTCACGCTCGGTGTAGCGGCCGGCCTCCCCGTCGGCGATCAGGACGGTCTCGCAGAGTCCGGCCGCCACGACACTCGCGGCATGCAGGACACCGGTGATCCCGCCGGGGTTGTTCGCGTTCCACACCGGGCCCAGGCCGAGCGAGTAGATCAACTGCGGCGCGGTCTTGCTGTAGACGCCGTCGATGGTCGTCGGGTCGATACCCGACTCCGCGATGACGCCACGGGCGGCTTCGAGGCTGATGGTGAAACTGTTGTGGCCCTCCAGCACCCGGGCCTGCTTTGTGTTGTAGGCCGCGACGATCGCCACGTCGCGGAAGGGATGTGCGCTCACATCGAGTACTCCTGTCGAGATCAAAGATGAAGGGGGCAGTCGCCGATGACGTCGGCGTCGGACAGCTCCGCCAGGCGCGCGGAATCGATGCCGGCCAGCGCAGCCAGCACCTCTGCGTTGTGCTGGCCGAGTGTGGGAGCAGGTCTGGTGAAAGCTGGTCCGGGGCGGGAGGCGAACACCACTGGTAGACCGGGGATCTCGAACGTACCGAGGACCGGGTGGTCGAGCTTCTCCGCGAATCCGCGTGCGCGCACCTGCTCGTTGTCGAGGATCCGACTCGGGTCGACGACGCGGGCAGTCGGAACACCACGCGCGATCAGTGCGGCCTCGAGATCGTCGGCGTCACGAAGCGCGCAGAACTCGGCGAGGAGTTCGTCGAGCCGATCGTGGTGCCGCCGTCGGCCTTCCGCGGTGGCGAACTCGGGGCCGCGCACGGCGTCCGGCAAACCCAGCACGTCGCACGTCGCATCCCACTGGTCGTCGCCGGTGACCGCGACGGCCAGCCAGTTCTCGTCACCCGCGCACCGGTACACGCCCTGTGGGGCAGCGTCGGGTCCACGATTGCCGTCCCGGGACAGCGCGTTGCCGTAGGCGCTGTGCTCGATCACCATCTCGGCGGCCACGTTGAGCGCACTCTCCACCATGGGGACCTCGACGAAGCAGCCCCGGCCACGAGTTCGCGCGAACTCGAGCGCCGACAACGTCGCGACCACGGCGTGCAATCCCGCAACGGGGTCGCACGGCCCCTTGAGCACCATCGGGCTGCCGTCGCGGTAACCGGTCATCCACGACAGCCCGGTGGCCTGCTCCATCGTCTGCGCGAACCCGGTGCGGTCCCGCCACGGACCTGACAGCCCGAATGCGGGCATCCGAACGAACACGGCGGTGGGGTTCACCTCGTGGATGCGCTCCCACGTGAGGCCGAAGTTGTCGAGCACACGGGGCGAGAAGTTCTCGATGACGATGTCGACGTTCCGAACCATCTCCAGCAGGACGTCGATGCCTTCGGGTCTGCTCAGATCCACTGTCACACCGAGTTTGCCCGCGTTGGCGCCCTGGTAGACGCCACCGGCCTCCCACCAGGACGGCTCGGCCGGTGTACGGGTCGACGTGAAGCGCATCCCGTCGGGACGCTGGACGGACTCGACCTTGATCACCTCGGCACCCATCCCGGCGAGCAGTTGGGTCGCGGCGGGACCGGCCCAGAAGGCGGTGAGATCGAGGACGCGCACGCCCGCCAACGGTGCCGCATCCGACGGGTCGAGCGGGCCGGTCGGCGACACGCGGGGCGCCCACGGCTCGGCGTCGTCGTGCTCCCCGAGCCGCGGCGCGGCACGGACGGCCGCTGGTGGAGCGCCGTCGACAAGGTACGGGCGTCGCGGCTGGACGAATCCCGCCGGGTTGTCGACGAATACGCCACGGTCGACGAAATGCGGGTTCTGCGTGACCGTCTCAGGTGTACCGAGCGGCGATACCGGGATGCGCATGGCACCGGCGATCTCGTCGATCGCTTCCACCGGCATCGTCGTCGTCCACGACTCGATCACGGATCGGAATTCGTCGTAGCGTTCCTGACGGCGTCGCACGTCGACGATCGAGTCGTCGGCCAGGAGGTCCGCGCGATCGATCATGATCAGGAAGTCCTGGAACATCTGCGCGGTGATCGTGCAGAACCCGACGTGTCCATCGAGGCACCGCTCGATCGACGGGATCTCGACCGTGCGGAGCGTGCGCCGGCCCGGCTCGCCCGCGAGGGTGGCGGTCACCGGATGGTAGAGAGCCATTGCGATGCACATGGATTCGAGCATCGACAGGTCCGCCCACTCGCCACCGCGGCCTCGACTGACCGCGCCGACACGCAGGCCCAGGGCGGTCGCCGCCGCGAAGGAACCGGCGATCCATTCACCGAGGCGTCCGCCGGCCTGCAGCGGGTCACGCCCTTCGGGCCCGCGGATCGCGAGCGAGCCCGCGAGCGCCTGCAGCGTGAAGTCGGAGGACGGCAGGTCGGCCCACGGCCCGCTCCGGCCGAACGGCGTGATCGACAGGATGTCGACGCCGGGCAGCCGCGACCGGATGGACTCGATGTCCGCCACCGACAGTTCGCCGGACTCGACCACCAGGTCCGCGCCCGCGACGAAGTCGAGAACCCGGGCGTCGGTCGGCACACCGCGGATCGACCGCTTCCCGGCGGCGAGGTACCGGAACAACGCGCCGTCGTCCGAGCCGGTGTCACCGCCGATCCGCCACCGGCGCAGCGGATCCCCGTCCGGACCGGCCTCGACCTTGACGACGTCGGCACCTGCGTCGACCAGCATCTTGGTGCAGTACGCACCCGCGATCCCGGTGGAGAAGTCGACCACGCGGAAGTCATGAAGCAGCGGCTGTTCCGGCTGCATCGAGTTCTGCTGTTGCACTTTCACTCCCTTCGCTGTCGCGCAGTCAGGTGGTGACCGTGACGAACTGCTCGCGCAGCACCCGTCGCAGGACCTTGCCCATGTCGTTGCGGGGCAGTTCGGTACGGAATTCGACGAAGGCGGGGACCCGGGACGATCGCAGTCGGTCGCCGACCCATTCCTGGATCTCGGCGGCCTCGACCGACCCGGCCGCACGGCTGACGACGGCCGCGACGACCACCTCACCCCACTGCTCGTCCGGGATTCCGTAAACCACCACGTCGTCGACCTGCGGGTGTTCGCCGATGACATCCTCGATCTCGCCCGGAGACAGGTTCTCCCCACCGCGGACGATCACGTCGTCGAGTCGGCCTTCGACGTAGACGTAGCCGCCGTCGTCGATCCAGCCGCCGTCGCGGGTGCGGAACCAACCGTCGGCGTCGAGGAGCGAGGCACCGGAGTACTCTCCCGAAACCTGTGCGCCACGCACCCACAGCTCACCGCGCCCGCCGGGAGGAACGGGGCGCCCGTCCTCGTCGCGCACCACGATCTCGACGTCGGGGACGGGCAACCCGACCGATCCCAGACGGCGCTGCACGGCGGGATCCGACGACGCCAGTGCGTCGCGATGCTCGGTCGGCCCGAGAACCGCGATCGACGAGGAAGTTTCGGTCAGTCCGTATCCGTTGACGAAGTCGACGTCGGGCAGGAGCTCGAGGGCGTGCTCGATGACCGGCCCCGGCATGCGGCCCCCGCCGTACGACAGGTGGCGCAGCGACGGCAGACCCCGGCGGTCTTCGGCGAGGACGTCGACAATGCGCGCGAGCATCGTCGGTACGACCATCGCGTGGGTGATGTCCTGTTCGCGCACGAGCCGGACCCATTCGTGCTCGTCGAAGTTGGGCATCTGCACGATGCGGCGGCCACTGTAGAGACCGGTGAGCAGTCCCGCGACGCCCGCGATGTGATAGGGCGGCACACTGACGAGAGCAGCCTCGTCGGGGCCCGCGCTGAACAGTTCGGTGCCACCGAGGACGTACGAGACCAGGTGCCGATGGCGCAGAATCGCCACCTTCGGGGTGCCGGTGGTTCCGCTGGTGTGCAGCAACACGGCCGGTGCCTCCGGATCCTGTTCTGCAGGAGCCACACCGGCCGACGAACCGCCATGCAGGCTCGTCACCAGCTCCTCCGGCCCGACCACGGAAATCCCCGGCACCCGCTCGCCGACGCGCGCAACCGTGCCGTCGGCGACCAGCAGCGCCGGCGCCCGACCCTCGATCAGTCTGTGTATCGGTTCGTCGGCCAGTCGATAGCTGATCGGGGCGAACGGGATTCCGCTCCACGCCGAACCGAACAGCGCGATCGGGAAGGCGACCGAGGCGGTCGATCCGTAGAGCACCGCCTGTTCCGCAGTGCCCGCACGATCCGCGGCAAAGGCCCCCGCCAGTTCGAGCAGCCTCGCGTACGTGAGGCCGGTGTGCTTGTCGCCGAGGGCGACGCGGTCACCGTCGGCGCCCGCGGCGATTTCGAGAAGAGTCAGGATGTTCATCAGAATCCTCAGTCCGAGGCGGGCATCGCCTTGGGCGCCTTGACGCCCAGCGGCTCGTCACCGATCGTCAGCACACCGGAACCCGGTTTGGTGCACAGCAACTCGACGGTGCCGTCTTCGTTGCAGTACCGCTTCCCGAGCAGGATCTCCCCACTCGTGGTGCCCTGGACTGCGCCGGCCGCCTCCGCGGTGACCATGGGGACACCGTCGCACCGGATGTCGACCTCCCCCGCGGGTATGCGGATGACGATCAGTTCGGCCGCGGACGTGGTGCTTCGCACTCTGGCTCCGACACGCAATTGCATGAGATTGACTCCTCGAGATGGTTCGTGGTCCATACCCCGCGGGCACACGAGAACGACGTCGGCGCCGGGGCGAATCAGCCCGGATCCAGATGCCCGAGCAAACGTTTGTTGCAAGCCACTATGGCAGCCGGTGTGAGCCACGTCAAACGTTCGAGCAAAGTTCGTCGGGAGTCCTCGTCATTTTCCGTATACGACGTGCCCGTCGACGAGAACCGTTCCGACAGCGGCGGAATCGGGACAATCGAGCATCTCGCGCAGTGTCACGCCCAGAACGACCAGATCGGCAGGCGCACCCAGGCGCACGCGCCGCGCCGCGCCTCCGGGGCGAGCAGGTGGGGCGAGGTACCCCGCGAGCGCCGTGACCGCGGCGACCCTTTCACGGCCTCCCAGAACGGCACCCGATTCGGTCTTGCGGTCGACGGCGGCGGCGATGACCGACCACGGGTCCAGCGGACCGTACGGGGCATCGCTCGAAAGCGCCACGGGCACTCCGCCGTCGAGCAGGGACCCGCACCGATACAGATCCGGGTGATCACGCACGTCGACCCGTGCGCGGTAGTCGTCACCGCGGTCAGCGATGAACCCCGGCTGCGTGACCACGGTGAGCCCGTGCCGTCGCACCCTGTCGATCACCTCGGCCGGCACGATCGAGGCGTGTTCGAGCCGGTCGCCGGAGACGCAGCCGACCTCGTCGAGGACGGCCAGCAGCACCGCGAGTGACTCCCGGGTGACGGCGTGCACCGCAACCGCCCGCTCGGCCGCGTGCGCCCTGCGGATCGTGTCGGCGAGGCGGTCGAGGTCGGGCGGATCGGAGTCCGCGAGCACGATCTTGTACGGCCCCACCGTCACCCGGCCTCCGATGCTCGGCACCGGCCCGGAACCGAGCGGGACTCCCAGCAGGTGCAGCCGTTGCGGCAGGTCACGGCTCCGCACCGCATCGGTGAGGGCCGCGAGGGAACTGTGCGGCAGGTCGGGCGTCGCGTCCGTGACGGCCGTGATGCCGAGCCGTGCCAGATCCGCGCCGACGGCGGTCAGACGCGGCGGGCCGGCGGCGGGCAGAAGGTCGCGAAGGACGCCGTCCGCGCGCCACACCCGCCCGGTGGGATGGCCGTCCGGTCCGCGTTCGATGCCGGGATGCCACACGTCGGCGAGTCCGGACGCCCTGATCGCCTCGCTGTTGAGGATCCACTGGGCGCCACTGCGATGCTGGATCCGCACCGGCCGCCGCGCGTGCAGGCGATCCAACGCGCACGCGTCGAGCGGCCCGGCGACCGTCTCGACGTACCCGACGCCGCGCACCCACCCGCTGCCGTCGTCGCGTGCAGCGCCGAGCGCGGATGCCAGGCCCGGGGCGTCACGTACAGCGGGCGGACCGCAGCGGACCGACGCCTGCAGTGCTGCCATCGCATGCAGGTGCAGATGGTGGTCGACCAGCCCCGGCAGCACCGCGCCACCGCGGGCATCGATGGTGTCCCCCCGCACCGCATCGAGTTCCGGCCCGATCTCGGCGACGCGGCCGGCGACGATCCGGACGTCGAGGCCCGGACAGCCCTCCACCTCCGCATTGCGGATGACGCAGTCGCCGATCACGCGGAAACTCCCAGTTCGCGCAGGACACCGGCGGTGTCGCGTCCCGCCTCGGCGGCGCGGTCACACGGTCCGGGACGTCGACGAGGCGAGGCGATCTCGACGTCCCCGACCTCGGCGGTGACCATCCAGCGGCCGCCGCGGCGGAACGTCACCGGCGAGGGCTCGCCGACCGGGCCGAGGGTGGCCGCGACGACGTCGGACATCGCGATGTCCCACAGGCGACCCGCACCCCCGCCGTCCGACGGCTCGCTCATCGCCCGGACGGCGGCAGTGAGCCCGGTGAGCGGATCGGCGATCGCGTCACCCACGAACACGGGGAGGCCCGCCGCGTCGGCGGCTACCAGGCCGCTCGAGGCTGCCACGTCGTCGCCGAATCCGACTGCGTCGGAATCCCGTCCACGTGCGGTGATCGACACCCACGTCGTGCCCGACGCGCATGCGGCCTCGGCGTCGAGCCCGAACCGTTCGAGAGCCCGTGGTCGCGACGCCTCGATCACCACGTCGGCCGCGGCGACGAGTCGCGCCATCGCGTGGCGACCGGTGAGCGTGCCCGGGTCCAGAACCACCGACTCGTGACCGGCATGCAGCAGGTCGTAGAACCGGCGGTTGCCGAACCTGGCGCCGTCCAACCGGTTCGGCGTCTCGACTTTGATCACCCGCGCACCGGCCGCACCCAGCAGATGCGCGCACAACGGCCCCGCCCAGAGGGCGCTGAAGTCGACGACGAGCAGTCCCGCCACGGACCGCGGGCACTCCGCGGTCGGGGAAACCGACGGGGTCGCGCAGACCCGGATCGGTGCGCCGGCGACCCCCAGCAGCTCGGCACGCTCGGACAGGTCGGCTCCCGAATGCGCCAGCAGCCACGCCTCCAGCGCAGGCCACGGGTCGTCGCCGACGTCGCACCCGACGAGCGCCCCCAGCAGCGCAGGATCGTCGGGGCGGGCACACGACACCGCCGCCCAGCCGTCGGCGGTGCGCAGCATCCGGCAGTGCCGTCCCACCGAGAAACGGCCTCCCCGAAGACCTCCCGTGTACGCGGCACGTTCCGCCAGCATGCGTGCACCGTCGACCCGTACAGGGTGCGCGGTGTCGGCGGTCGCAGCAGCGATCCACCTCGACAGGTCCCGTGCGAACGACGCCGCCCGTCCCGGCGGGACGATCGGCGGACCGTCCGCACGGCCGGTGAGCGCGACCACCCCGCTCTCGGCCCAGTCCCCGATCCGGCCACCCGGGGTACCGGCCTCCGCGACCGCATCCGACGAGAACTGTGTTCTACACTCCACGCACTCACACTTGCACACGGTATTTCGATCTACGAGGACCGGATGGATTCCCACGCACCACACATCACGGCCCGCCAGCTCGCCGACGGACTCGCCGATGCCCCGCTGCTCGGCGACGACGCCGCGATCGACACTCCCCTGGTGTTCGTCGATCTCGACGCCGACAGCGTCCGGAACCCGGGACTGCTCGCGGCGGCAGCAGACAGGGCTCGCACCGCCGACCGATTCCTGGTCGGCGTGGCCTCTGGCCGTCGCGCCTCCGACCGGGACAGCCTGCGGCCGCTGGTCCGGGAGTTGGACCTCACGTACACCGACGTCCCCGGGGTCACCGAGCGTCCGTTCGTCTCCGTCCCCGACCTCGACTGTGCGGTAGCGGAATTCGAGACTCGGATCGCCGCGAATCCCCAGGCCTCCACGCTTCTCCGGCAGGTCATGCGGGCCGGCCGCGACGTCGATGCCCGTGCCGCGGTCGATATCGAATCTCTCGCGTACTCGACGCTGCTCGGGGGACCCGAGTTCGCGCGATGGCTGCGGAAGCGCGGTCCCCGCCCGCTTCCTCCGCCTCCGAACGGGGACCCGGTCCTGGTCTCGCGCGCCGGCAACGAACTGCAGGTCACGTTGAACCGACCCGAACGTCGCAACGCATACGGCGCGCGGCTGCGAGACGCCCTCACTGCAGCCTTGAACATCGCGGTCGCCGATCGGTCGATCTCCCGGGTCGTGCTCGACGGCGCAGGGCCCGCCTTCTGCGCCGGTGGCGATCTCGACGAATTCGGCACGACGCCCGACCTCACGCTGGCGCACCTGGTCCGCACGCGGGGTGGGGCTGGACTGTCGGTTCACGAACTCGCCGACCGGATCGAGATCCGCGTCCACGGCGCCTGTGTGGGCGGCGGGATCGAGATCCCCGCGTTCGCCGGCCGGGTGGTCTCGGCCCCCGACGCCTGGTTCCGACTTCCGGAGATCGAGATGGGGCTGATCCCGGGTGCGGGCGGCACCGCGAGCATTCCCCGGCGCATCGGGCGGTGGCGCGCGGTCCACCTGTTCGTCACCGGCGCGCGCCTGGACGCCGGGACCGCACTGGACTGGGGATTGGTCGACGCCGTGTCGTGAACGTCCAGGCCTGGAGCAAACGCTTGTTGCAGCACCCGCGTCCGACTGCAATCATGTACGAAGCTACGGGAGACTGCGCGAGCGATGCGCGTCCCAAATCGCAGGAGGGCTGTGCAGATGCCGTCGAAACTCGACCAGGAGTCAACGAGCGAACGCTCCGCCGGTGACAACAAGGCCGCGTTCCTGACGAAGATTCGCGAGGCGGCACTGCGACAGTTCGCCGAAAGCGGCTACAACGGGACGTCGATGCGCGACATCGGTTCGCTCGTCGGTGTGCACGCCGGCAGCCTCTACGTCCACATCAAGAGCAAGGAGGACCTGCTCTACCAGATCGTGGGCGAGATCGCCGAGAGCGGCGAGGCCGCGCTGCGGAAGGTGGAGGCGTCGGATGTCGGCGCCATCGACAAGCTCCGGATGCTGGCGCGCATCCATCTGCGCTGGGCCATGGCCAACCCCGACGCCGCCAAGGTGTTCGAGCGGGAGTGGATGCGGCTCAACGGCGCCCAGTTGGACGAGGTCCGCGTCAAGCGCCAGCAGTGGGCCGATGCCGTGGAGCGGATCATCCAGGCCGGCGTCGACGACGGCACGTTCCGCGCGATGGACGTGGCCCTCGCCGCCGTCGCGTTCCGCTCGGTGCTCAACGCGAACTACACGTGCGAGGGCGACCCCGACGTCGATGGCATCAAGCTCGCCGACGAGTTCGTCGACTTCCTCTTCAACGGTTGGGTCGCATCCGACAACCGCTGAACCGACACCACGAAGGACATACAAGATGACTGGAACTGCATTCGTGACCGGTGGCACCGGCGCCCTCGGCGTCCACGTCACGAACCACCTCCTGTCCCTGGGCTGGCGGGTGGTCGTGCCGTTCATCCAGCCCTCCGAGGCCGCCCGACTCGACGCTCAGGACCGACTCGAACTGGTCCGGTGCAACGTGTCCGTTCCGACGGAACTCGCAGGCGCCGTTGCGGTGGCCGCGGGCGATCCGGGCGCACCCCTGACCGCGCTCGTCAACCTCGTCGGCGGGTTCGAGTCCGGGCCGCGCACCGACGAGGCCGACGCGGAGGCCATCGACCGGCAACTCGATCTCAACGTGCGCACCACGTACGCGGTGCTGCGCGAGGGTCTGCCGCATCTCGTGGCGAACGGTGGCGGCTCGATCGTGTCGATGTCGTCCGGTGCGGCCCTGAAGCCGTTCCCCGGCGGGACGGCGTACAGCACCTCCAAGGCCGCGGTTCTCGCACTGGCCGAGTCGATCGCAGTCGAGTACAAGAAGGATCACATCCGGTCGAACGCCCTGCTGCCCGGGGTGATCGACACGCCGGCGAACCGGTCCGCGATGCCGAACTCCGACCGGTCCAACTGGGTGGATCCGGCCGACATCGCCAAGGTGATCGCGTTCCTGCTCTCGGACGACTCCACGCCGATCTCGGGCGCCGCTATCCCCCTGGGACTCTGACCACGCGCGGCTACGCGTAGTCCCCGAGGACCAGGCGCGACACGTCCTGGACGTTGCGCAGGGCCTCGGGGAACCCGATACGCCCGGTCGTCCACAGCACCAGTGAATTGAGCATCGTGCTCCCGATCGACAGCGACGCGAGCCGCGCGAGTTCGGCGGGCACGCCTTCCATCAATTCGAACAGTGCCGTCCGATTCACGGCCGACCGCTCGTCGAGCGTGTCGCGGACGTAGGGATCCTCGGACGTCTGCAATTCCACCTCGAGCCGAGCGAAGTTCGGCCCGCGCTGGAACGCCTTCATCTGCCGGGTGTAGAGGTCGACGACACGGTCGAGAACCGACGCGTCGGCCCGACCCCGCCGACCGGTCGCCCGCTCCTCCGCGAGTCGTTCAGCGAGAATCTCGTTCCAGGCGACCATCGCGGCGGCCAGCAGATGCTGCTTCGCCGGGAAGTAGCGGTACAGCGTGCCGAGGGCGACCCCGGACCGTTCCGAGACCTCGCGCATCTGGATCCCGTCCGGGCCCGTCTCCCCGAGCATCGCGATCACCGTGTCCGTCAGGTGTCGCCGACGCTCCCGTTGGGCGTCGGTCATGTCTTCGGGGCTCATCGGCACGGCAACGGATTCGGTCACGGGTGCAGCCTAGCGGTCGTGAACCCGCCACCACCTGGCCCGTTGCCGCCCGGCTGAAGAACGGCATCCCAATCCTCGTCGGACATGTTGGGCACCATGCGATCCCGGACGATCCCGACATTGTTCACGGGGAGGTCGAGCTCCCTCCGGCCATTGTTCACGACGTCCGCGCCGTCGCCTGCTGTTCCCTCGGGAGCCCCAGAATCTGCTCCGCGATGACGTTGAGCTGGACCTCGAGCGTGCCGCCACCGATGAGCAGCGACGGCGTCGACAGGTACGCCTTGGCCGCGCGGCCACCGCCGGTCACGTCCGGCCCGAGGCTGCCGACGGCGCCCTCGGGCCCGAACCACTCGAGCACCTGTGCGGCGGCGCCGGTGATGTGCCGGGCCGACGCGGCCTTGAGAGCGCTCGCCTCGACGCCGGGGTTCAGTCCGGAGAGCCGCTTGAGCACACTGCGGTGCGCGAGTGCGTCGAGCGCGCCGGTCGTCGACGTGATCCGTCCGAGTGCCGGCAGCGCGTCCTGTTGCCTGTGCAGGTCCAGGGCGCGGGCCACCTCGACCGGATCGAAGCGGTGGCCGCCCGACACCGGGGTGGTGCCCATTGCGACCCGCTCGTTCGCGAGCGTCGTGCGGGCCACCTTCCAGCCCTCCCCCGGCGCTCCGACCAGGTCGGCGTCCGGTACGAAGACGCCATCGAGCATCACCTCGTTGAACATGCTGTCGCCGTTGGCCTCCCGCAGCGGCCGCACGACCACGCCGGGTGCACTCATGTCGACGAGGAAGAAGCTGATACCGCGGTGCTTGGGTGCGTCGCGGTCGGTGCGGGCCAGGCAGATTCCCCAATGCGCCTCGTGCGCCTTGGAATTCCACACCTTGC
>Ga0131853_10008001_pt1 | contig 19211 bp, 10 predicted proteins | sample TergutLab28metaG_FD_92764 | JGI IMG/M metagenome (GOLD analysis project Ga0131853, IMG submission 92764) | Labiotermes labralis P1 segment gut microbial communities from Petit-Saut dam, French Guiana - Lab288 P1 (version 2) (version 2) | ecosystem: Host-associated > Arthropoda: Insects >...
AGGGACGAGGTAACGGGGGAATGGAGGGGATTGCATAACGAGGAGCTAAATGATCTGTACTCCTCACCCAATATTGTGCGGGTGATAAAATCGAGAAGAATGAGATGGGCTGGGCATGTGGCGTGTATGGGTGAGGAGAGGGGGGCATATAGGGTCTTGGTGGGGAAACCGGTGGGAAAGAGACCACTGGGGAGACCTAGGCGTAGATGGGTGGATAATATTAGGATGGATCTCCAGGAAGTGGGATATGGGTATATGGACTGGATTGGGCTGGCCCAAGATAGGGACGGGTGGGGGAGGTTTGTGAGTGCGGTAATGAACCTTCGGGTTCCATAAAATGCGGGGAATTTCTTGACTAGCTGCAAACCAGTTAGCTTCTCAAGAAGGACTCTGCACCATGGAGTAAGTAAGTAAGTGTCAGTAACTCGAATATAATTTAATAGCAAAGGTACACGGACCACCTGTTGAGAAAAAGTGATCCAGATGAAGGCGTTCATGTCACATGCAATTTGGCCACGAATGTCGCTTTCGCAGAAACTCTTGTCTTGTGTTCAGTCCACGTAAGCACTGTAGTAATATAATTGCAATATATCTCCGATTCTGTAGCCATGCGTTTCGGTCATTGCGACATTCTCAGACCTACCGCTATATGCCCTTCGTCATACAGACCATTTAAAATTCTCCTTTGCATACTTCCTCAGTTCTTATTATTGTACATAAACGCAGTTACACAGTATATAAAGGAACTGACTGTTTTGCAGCAGAAACCCCACCACACATAATTTATAGCACTAATATTTATTTTGATCTTCCCAAGGTCACTGACACCACACAACGTTTCGGAAACTGTTCCCTTCTTCACGCCAATTAAAAAAAAAACCTGATCCAGGAAACAGATAATTTCCGAAATGTGTGGTGTTACATAGTGATCTTGGTAAAGGTCGAAATAAATATTAGTTATATAAATTACGTTAAACCCACCACACATTTTTTAATATTGTATGTACCGTGCATCGTATAACAATTAAGTTGCATAACCAACGTTACATGCACTCAGTATGTTCTACAGACGTTAGTTAAGTCACCGATATGTTTCGACACACCGCAGGTACCATCATCAGGGAGTCCTCACCACACATATTCTAATTAACACTCAGGCGTAATTCTTGTTGCTGTTTATATTTGTAAAAATATGGCCCAATGAAATGTGATATCATTGCCCATTTTACCCTGCAGTGTTGTGTGGTCGAGATGAAGTTAAAAAGTACTCATAGTAACAAGTTAAAATTACAATATATTGCGTTGAACGGAAATAGTTAGCTGTTCTGTCTTCTACATTCTTCCATGTTGTTCTACATTTGTAATTCCTAGGCTGCTGTGGCTAACGTTTTCTTTATTTAATATGCCAGTTTTGTGTACCTGTATCTGTTTTTCCTTCAACTGTTGTGGCAGTATTGTTTACTATTCCACTTTCCCTGTATGCCTTAATGATTAGCATATGGATACTAATTTCATTGTTTCATGTTTGTTATAATTTTTTATTTGTCATATAGTTTGTTGTTCGTCAAGTTCGGCGGTTTCTTGGTTTCCTTCTTTATTCTCTTTTCATTTTTCTCTGTTTTTTTATTTTCTGACAGTTGGTACTGGTTATTATGGTCACTGGTGTACTTATTATATTCTTGTCGTTATTTCTGCTAGGGTATAATACGCACGGTTGACTGATGGAGATCATAGTGTCTAGTAAACAACAAAATATGACGTAAAAACATAACCAGTTTCGCTTCCGAAATTCTTCCTTACTCACAGTTCACTAAATTGGTGTTAGCGGTTTACGAAATTTGCACCTGGAAAGTTGTAACATCGTAACGTTAACGGATAAATAAACGTGGCACAATTGATGTGTTAATTGGCATCAGTACAACAATATTATCGTTTCCCCACTGTTATTGGCCACGTTCCTTCTTAAAAAGGAAAACATTTGACTTTGAAATCACAAGCTTTCCGTGTTTATGTCCGTCTATCCATTTCCTACTGTCAGTAATAGCAACATGGCGGACGCGCGAACTCGGAAGCCGGAGAGAAATCAGTGACTTGCTGTCATGTCCCATGACGTACAGCAGTAGGCCTTTACGGAAATGTACAACGTGTCTTCAGCTATATATTTTTAAGGACTGTGAAATAACATAGAGATGGAATATTTTCTTTAGCTCTTGGTGTAATGGTTGGACGCGTGATATTTAGTACGGAGGTAAAGCATAATCATATCTCCACATTAGGGCGTATGTACTAGTATGAAACTGATGTAATTCAACAATTACAAACATGGAAATGATGCGAAACTGTGAGGTTATCTCCTACAATTTAAGTGCCTGCGGAATGTGTAATCGTGTTATAAGTTATTGATGAAAAAAAGGAACAACAGTATAAGTACTCAAAATTTCGTCAGAAATAGGAATGTGTGCAACGGGGAAGTAGCGTACGCGTTTTGTTCAGATATCCCTTGTATTGTCTCTAAGGCTCTTCTTGCTCTGAGAACCTCAACTCAACATAAGGGGCTCAGTGCCATATTGACGGTAGTTAACCAGTGAACAAATGCCAATTACGACGGTGCGCATCACAGTAATTTTGAAGAAACCCACACAGTGTCCTGCGATTGTTCTCACAGGCTCCAGGTGTCACATACCTGTAGCTGATGTGACGCTACTGTGCGTGGCGAAGGAATGCGGAATAACGGGAAGGAAAAAATGGGCGGAAATGTGATGTTCTTAAACAAAACTACAGCCGTCCTTAAGGCTCCAACGAAGCAAATGGGTGGGGGTGACGGTACAGTTTCGTGACGCCTGAACCTTGGCACATTTGCACGCCCTCTTACAGGTCCTTCAAAGAAAAATGAGTAAATCAATCCACATAACTTAGCAATTCATTTCTAATGAAGCAATGAGTGCAGACCTACAGTGTTTAACAATATACGTATAATTACAGTTCCGTCACTGCCTCTTTTAGCAGTTTCTTTCTGTCATTTCGCGTGTTGTTACTTCACCACTGCGCCTTCGTCTCGCAAATCTCAGTTTCTTACAATATTATGGCATAGTAATAAAAAATGCTACGAAATTTGTAGGTTGGATTCAGTGGTATACCCAGGAATTTTTTTCGGGGGGGGGAGGGTTCAACAACTTCAGATGAGGACAGAGAGAACGGGGATCTGGGGATGGTAGCCCTCCTAGTCAGGGGTTCTGGAGGCAGCTGTAATTTGGTACAATAAATTTCATTTAGTAAAATTTTCTTAATTTTTGGCACTCTTAAGACTGTTTATGATAACAACCAATTTATTTGTCATTGCTAATGTAAAACAATTGCGAACCGGCGGTAGTTTTAGAATTTTACTGCCTTTTTCCGAACATCTTGGGGTGTTTGCGTCCTAAATTCAGCAATTTTTAACAGTCACAATCTGGTTCAGTTTGGCACGATTTTGGAGGGCCTTCGGAATTTCGGGGGGGGGGGGGGTTGAACCCCCCCTCGGTACGCCACTGGTTGGGTTCATCTGGTTCGTGACACAGACCACTGGCGGGCTGGTATGAATCTTCTGGTAGCACAGCGGTTCTCAAACCTTCCCGGTTCACGGCGTCCCTACGGCGCTCCTAAGCCAAAAGAAATACCTAACACTTCCCTTTGTTAAGTAGTTAAGTCCAGACATCTTATTAACTATTTGTCCTAACAACTTAGCAGCCGTTTGAAAGAATAAAGCACATAAATTGGAAAATAACGTATTTTGACATGTCCCGCGGCGCCTTGGGCGCCAAGGCGCAAAGTTTGGTAATCATTGTGGTAGGGTATTTCTTTAGCTAAGTGACTGTCAGCTTCTTAAGGACTTTGTTAGTGATGAAGGATCTGCCAGTACATTACCGGGGTGCTGATAAGTCCTTAGTCCGACCAGGAAGGAAACAAGCTCGGAAGCATGTCAGGGACTCGCGCGATTTCAACAACATCGAGAAGCGAGCTGTCGAGTTTTTTCCCCTGCAAGGCAAAGCGCCGAAGGAAATTCACACAATTCTGACAGAAACATTAGTTTGTTTCCTTCCTGGTCGGGCTAAGGACTTAGCAGTACCCCTGTATAATGATACCCACACTTCTGAATATGGAAGCAGAACCAACTTCCGAAACGTCGTAAACATCAAGATTTTTCAGTCAATGGAAAATGTCCATCATAATTCTTATATATGAAATTTTATGGCTTGCAATTAGTTATTAACAGAAGCAGAAGATGGTATGTTTGGTTACTCACTACTAGGTCCAAAGTGTCTAGTGTTGCCGACAGCAGTTCTAGAGAGCAGCGCCGCTTTATGCGTGTTGTTATTTCATCACATTTTCATATTTCTATATAAAATACACAGAATATTTCAGTCTTACGTTGGTGCATCCGTTTACATATCCAGTGAATGAATCGCAAAAAGCCAACAAGTAAATAAAGATAGTAGTATTACAACGGGGAACTGCGCTACAAACCGGAAGATTGTGGGTTCGATTCCCGATGGTGTCATTGGAATTTTTCATTGACTTATTCCTTTCGACTCAGCCTCTAACAGAAATGAGTACCAGGAATAGTTCCTGGTGGGGTAAAGACGGCCGATGAGTAGGGCTGTCAACCTTTCTACCTTAATATGCCGATTGTATTTAAATCTGGGAACCTTAACTCTGGAACACTCAGAGCCTGTCCAGGCCCGGACAGGGATTGCTTTGCCTTTAGAATTACAACATTACTCGTCCTGCAACATGTTTCGGCCTATAATCACCGTAGTTAAGTAGCTTTGACAAATTTGTTTTTAACCATTTCACGTTGAAATTTTAATTGGCTTTAAGCCAGTAGCAGTATAAGGAAAGATCAGGAATGCTCGGTTGTCAGAAACATTTGGATGGTGCATATGTTGTGCAATATTCTGGCAGTGTGGTTTACATTCTTCTCTGCACTGTTGAATTCCAGACGTTTATGAATGAAATAAACGCGGAGATTTTGAAGTTTATAGCAGCCTTCATTAAAAACACATCAGAAAAATAAAGATCTAACAGACTGTTCACAGAAGTCCATCACACTCCAATAATTCGCTCTGTACCAGGCGGTACCGTATACCTATTATACTCTAGTGACAATTGCGGGCAACCAGAATTCTCTTTCTGGCAGAGATTTGCATTGTTACCTACGCCGCCATTTGCAAATCGCAAACATTGCTTAATCAGCTTCCAACCCATGGATACCAGAAGCACTTTCCCTTCAGGGCCGGGAAGTAAAACTGACTTCCTTTCATCTAAGGCCACGTAAAGAAGTCCCACGGATCGATAATCCCCGCATCTTCCTACAGTTGTTACCTGTATTCTCTCCCATTCGTATAGCCATTATGTTCACGGAATGTTGGTGATAATCACATGCTCATTTATGCTAGCGACAAGTACTTTGGGCTGGTTGATGTAAGCCAAAGGCGGCTAGAAGGAAGTAAAAGATTAGGAAGAAAGGTGGAAGCCTCGAGCTTCGTCATCCCCACCATCCATGGGATTTCTTCCTGTGGTCTCAATATAGTGTCGACATGAAGTGTGCCTTTTGCTTTATCACTTAATGAGCTGTTCGCTAATGTTCACTCATGTTCAAGCTGCCTTCTCTTAAAATTAAATATTTATGTATGACCTCTGTGATGGTCATTGAATCAAAGAACCCTTTCAGCCTTTTACGCCTGTATCAGAAGAGTACAGTCACCTTGTCTACTTAAACAAATTGTGTATCGATCGCAAGGACTGGACTGAAACTCTCCGCCGCGTTGTTTAGATGTCCATTGTTGCATAGAATCCACTGAACTGTCTCACGAACCCTAATAACTATTACATTCGTAATCGTCAAAGGATGAAAGTTCGTACCTTCATTTCACACATGATAGTAAAGGTTATCGAAAAAGGTTAGGTGCTCTTCATGACCAACTAGTTCGCTTCAGTTTCTCTGTAAGTGTATCGATAGCCTTGTCGACTACTAAATAGCTATCGACGTTTCGAAGGATCTTAATGCATTCATCGTCAGGGTCAAACAGTCCTTGAAAGAGGCAGGGTTATACTCTTCTAGGACTGTTGTTGGCCATGCTGACTAGTAAATATCCCATAGAACTTGGATCTTCACGATCACCGCCTCGAGACTCTCAAATCTCGCATTGTATCCAAGTAACTTACAACGGCAATGTGTGGAATCCGGAACTCAGTAATCGTATATATCATAAAGGCCTATATAAATTGTGTATCGTATAAAACCTGACCGAATACTTTAAACCATTTATTTTAATTAAAAAAACACGAAGAAAATGATAGCAATGTGTAACTGCAGCAGATGCTGAAAATGTCCCCCACCTTCTTGAAGATGATCATTCACCCTTTCCACAGCGATTTTTGCAAATTTCTGAAGATTCTGTTGGTCATTTCCTGCAACAGCCTGTCGTGTTTAAGGTCCTCCAGTTTTCCTGGGTTGTAGACTCTTCTTTTAAGAAATCCCCACGCGTAAGATCTGGTGACTGGCGGCCAAAGGCCACGCCCGCCGGTGCAATTACCGAAGAAGTCCTGCAAGAAAGCTCTCGTTTTTTTCGCAGTATGGCGGTCGCCCCATCTTGCTGAAACCAGCAATCCCGTTCATTCTGTTCCAGCAGAGCAATGAGTTGAGTCCAGTCGTTTCTATAATTTTTCGCAGTAATTGTCTCTTCAGAGAAAAATGATCCCACAATTCGATTTCGATACACTGCACACCAAACACCAATCCTCGACAAATGCCGAGGATTATCATGCAGTGCATGTGTGTTTTAGTGTTTTGACTAATAATATAGCCACTCAAGTGGGACAATGCATCGTCCGTAAAAAGCAAACTAATACATAAACCCCTTCTTAAAAAAAAACATGTCGTCGATTGCAGAATTACCCTGCAACTCGTAGCCAACAAAGCTCAAGCAAGGTAGTGAACCAATGCTCAACGACTCAGTCATCAAATGTAGGAAGTGCTCACTGAAACGGGGAGGCTTCTTCTGTGTTTTAGAATTTATAAATGTCTGATCTTTGGGTTGCATCTTAGGTCTATATGGTACACTCTGTATAACTTATCTGTCGGCTTCTGACCGTCTCTTTCCGTCCGCAGACCCAAGAGCGAAGACCCAAAGACAGAAAGCAATTTGTCCCGTACTGAACAGAATGTCACATTACGGTAATCTGGCAGTTCAAATGTTGTGCAAGTACAGCTGTACAGATTTTGAAAATCATTCGAGACCCAATCCCGAATCTCTGTAGAAGCCAGCGCATGCCTGCGATGTGCCTATTTAATCGCTCCGTTCTTCTGTCTGTAGGTTTATAAAAACTCCAGAACTGGTGAAAGGATTTTCATTAAATCTGATACTGGAGAATTTTTACCAAGAACTGTCAGGACATTTATGTTGCTCGCTTAGTTCAGACAGTTCTGACTACTACTTTGCATGACGACATACGTTGCTGGGTGAATCTAGTGCATGTGATAAATAAACCTGCTGGAATTCGGTGGCAAATAACAGCGTATTTTAAGTCTCACAGAAATATTTGAACATTGTCGCAAGTGAACGTCATTTCGGCTTTAGCTCTGCAGCTGAAATCTCCGTGTTTCCTTATCGGTCACACCACACTGCTCGACAAACACAAAATGTTTGTCGAAGCTGTCGGTCTATTGCAGATTGCGGGACAAATATTTATGCACTAAAATTTCTCTGTTTCAAGGAACTGAAAACGACAGAAGTTACGGATATTTTGATTTAGACGGTCATATTTTATTTTCAAAATAAACTATCATTAATTATCTTGTTCATAATTGTTCTCTTATTTTACGACGCTTGATCAGCTGCTGTGACGCTTATGAGTTCAGCCACTAACGACGTCTTGTTCAAACGGAATGTTCAGCACTACATCACGAATTTCGCTAAGTTCCTTCATTACCATGGTGAAATCGAACATATGTGCTTTTGACTTTTCATTAGAATTTCCGAATAGAGTGCTAGGGAATGTATGATTATTACATGAACGTCGCTGAAATGTGAACGCGATGTCAGTGAAATGTACCAGTGTGATATAATACAAAGACTAAAACAAAACGACCACGAATATGTGCAAGGAGCAACAGGCGAAACGCGCCATGCGTTCTTTCCTTTCGAACAGAAGCAACACTTAAACCGGAGATTCTCAGCAAGACTGCTGCTTGACCTTTTTCAGTTCGAAGTTCGATTTGAGTATTTAAAAAAAGAAAATCGGTTTATACTGTTCAGAAAACACCATCACTATTACAAAAACCATTATGTTAATGACGTTTAAGGAAATAGTCGCTGTTCGCGGAACCCATAGCACAGAATGCAGGGCCGGTTTAGGGCTATGGAAATGTATGCGGCTGCATAGGGCCTCAAAGTTCGTGAGCAGGGAAGGGGGGAGGGGGCTCTGAAAAGGCTGTTACTGCTTCAACCTTCGTATGAAGCATGTGTTGAATGTAAATTTTTGGACTCCTTTATCTACATTGGCAGTTCAAGATTAAACGTTGTTAGGGCCCGCAAATTTACTTCGCACTGGGTCCATAAATGTCTTAAACTGGCCCTGACACAATGCAAAGTGAATAGTCTTTTTAGGCGCGTTGGCACTGTCACGGAAAGCTTATTTCTCTTTGACTATGCTGGTCCATCCGTCCGCCCGTCTGTCTGTCCGCATGCACGAGTATAAACAAACTCGGCTCCCATAGGATTTTCGTCAAAATTTGATACTGGAGACTTTTATTGCCATCTGCCGAGAATATCTGAATATGTCAAAATGTGACAAAAATATCGGGCACTTTACAAGAACATGGGCCGGGATAGCGTAGTCGGTATAAGGACTCGCTACGGGCTGGGTGGTCTGGGGGTCGAATTCGGGTGAGACGAGATTTTCCGCATCCGTCCAGACGGATCCTGGGGCATACCCGCCATCCTGTACACTGGGCACCTGGTCTTTTTTCCAGGGGTAAACGGCCAGGGGATGTCGTTGACCACCCACCCCACCTCGCGCCGAGGTTACAGCTTCGTGGTCTGTTCCAGGGTAAACTTTACCTTCTATTACTTTTCTACATTACCTGAAAACGTAAGTGCTTTTATATTTTTGATGGTGACCTAACACTGTCATATGTAGCTGAACATTAAGAAAGGAACTCATTGTTGCGTTTGGTTAAGTTTACGCGCCACATTGTCACGTTGTACAATTCTGATACGCCAGTAGTTAGTTACGTTATACGTATTGTCTCTCTTAACTGAAAAATAAAAACCAACTAGATGCCACTTATTACTGTATCGTACTTCTTATAGGCTCAACATGTTTCAGGCACTACTGTGTCCATCATCAGGAGCTCGCGACTATAATGTTGATTACCACATTGGTCGTTTCGTTCTTGGTTTGCTGTAGCTGCAGGCTAAAGCACGAGTCGTGCTTTAGCCTGCAGTCCGGACACTACTCCAGCCTAACCGCACCTAACCTCCAACCTACAGCAACCCAAGAACCGGACGGCCAATGTGGTAATCAACATTATAGTCACGAGCTCCTGATGATGGACATAGTAGTGCCCGAAACATGTTGAGCCTATAAGAAGTACAATAAAATAATAAGTTGCATCTAGTTGGTTTTTATTCTTCAGTTATCACAATGATGCACGGTCCAACAAACATCAAAATTGCCTATCTTGTTTAATGTTAAATCAGAACTCACGGTCACTGCTGTGCTGTACAGGGTTAAACATTTTTCGATTCAGCCATTGTTTAACTTTATAAGAAGACATTGTAGGAACACGTGTTCGCCAATTCATCGGGATAATAATCTTTGCAAAACACTGTGTCATGAGTAAATGGACATTGAGGTCAGTGCCTATGCAAAACAGCATTTACTGCGTCAGGGAAACGTTTTCTGCATATCGCAGTAGCTGCAAGTTTCCATTATTTTGTGTGATGTGAGTTCTAAGACCGGTCTTCTGGGATATGACGCCGTGTACTTTGTTAGATACGCCAGTGTGCGGTTTTAGTGGAAGCACGCCTAACCAACAAAAGTGCGCGGCGATTACACTAGAAGATACCATTTTTTATTCTTTTTTACAACTTCGCCTTGCAACAAGTGACACCACCTATAGGCCAAAGTGTTTCTTTTCGAAGTTTTATATAAATAAAAGGATATTTTTATCGCCTTCCAACGTTTTTAGTGATTTTTTTCCGTCTAAATTCATATCTGTACAGCAGAAAGACTGAAACATACGTATCTTTTGTTTGAGCGTCACCTATCTCTGTATACAATTCTAAACTTCATGAGATGAATTGTTCGTCCTGACATTTGCCTGAATGGACTGCAAAATACAAATTATCTCCCTAGAACAGCCAGTGCAGGCGTAAATTTGAATTAGAAACCTCTACAATACGAACCACGAGTGCTAATCAATCAACTACAATGTAAGTTTCGTTCTGAGGTCAAAGACACCCACAACAAAAAATAGCTATAGCCTGCACCAGGGGTGGCCAGCCTTTGTGCGAAGTGGGGAAGGTAGGAAAAACGGGAATCTATACGGGCAGAACCGAAAGGACTACCGAAAGTCCACGCCATGAAGGAATTTAGGGGAGGAGAGAGGTACGGCTCCAATTATTCTTAAGCTCGGTACTAGATGGAGGTGAGTGGTTAGCTTCAAGCCTCGACCGCTTTAACCCCGATAAAAAAAACCCTTTTACCCGTCGAATAGGAGCCCCAGAGCCAGTCTGGACGGTGTTGCGGCACAGAATATCTCTCAGCCCCTGCCGGGGTACTAATTAGATGACTATTAGTTACATGTCATGTCCAGCTGTAATTGTTTTAGTACACTGTTCGGCAAAAAAATATATACATAACGACTGAGAACTATCGTTTGGAAAAGGGCGCCATTATTGACCCCTAACCCCCTCAATTACTGTGACACCTGAAAACTCATTGGTGTTAAGACACAAATTCAATTCACAGAGCAAACATCTCCATGGGCTTTGCGATCATCAGCGAACAATTAGGTTATTATTATACATATTTGTTAAGTACCAACTCGAAATTCGCCTGAAGAAACTAAGGATGGCATAGACAGTTCAGTCTCTTTCGGTATTTGAACCGGTACAATCCGCATACAAGCCTGCATTAACCTATCTGAAAAAAGAAGACGGGTATGCGTGAACTGTGTGAAAGTACAAGAAAATGACCGTAGAAGAATTTGTTTCACAATCGTGCTTAATTGTAAGGTCGAAGGGCAAAGTGCAAATCCAGTGTAAGTGGCTTAGTGCGGGGAAGAACGGAGGCTTCTGCAATGTGACGCTGATCTTACCGCAAGAGTTCTGTCGCTAGGCACGTGCAGTAGTGCCTTTGTGCCTCCTGACCCTTAACTTTATCGCTCTAGACGTCACGAATGGACATATATGTTGCACTGACATTTCCTCGATCGAAGCAATTAATATTGCCTGTTTTGATCGCAGTTACACTTACGAAGTCAATGCACCCCATCATTTGTAGCTGGCCGACGTGGGTTACATCGAAGAAACTCAATAGGCCTTGCATATCACAGTGAGGGGAGGTTGTACGTTGTATGCAGAGTAAATAGTCGCAGCATATGAATTTTTAGGTCTTAACATCAGAGTTACAAATACCTTCTGTAAGGCATAAATAGTAAATTACTCCGCCTTCTCTTCCTCAATTAAAAGAGGCATAAATAAACGTGTGCGTAGCTAAATTAACAGTTATACTGGCAGGCATTCCTACTAATAAAATTAACACCTTGAAAGTTAAAAACATATGTGTGTGTGTGTGTGTGTGTGTGTGTGTGGAAACATGGGTGTAGCATGGCGAGTTCTTGTCAATGCGGTGATGAACCTTAGGATTCTATACAGTGCGCGAAATTTCTTTGACCAGCTCTGGAACTAGAAGTTTCTCAAGGGGGACTCTGTTCCACGTAGTTAGTTCTCCATTGTAATTCTACTGTGCTGCGAAAGAGAAAGAATATCCAAAGTGTTCCGCGAGCACCAAACGTCTCAGAACCTTTGACTTCCTATAAGAAAATACTGTATTCCGCGGTTCTCAGTTTATGTCGAGTCGCCCCACTGATGGCTAACCAGAACGGTCTCCACGTCCTTAACCCCCTAACAAGATATGCAGTGTACGTATAACGAAACATTTATGGCGCGTTCGCGTAACCATTTTTGCCATGCAAAAGCAAGAAGTAGTAAATACGAGTGTGTGTGTGTCTGTTCTTGCTTTAGTTATCCGGAATGCAAATCGCATCTTTTCTGCGTCGATATGTATTGTCATCTGTTGCCTGTCTGGCTCGATCACATTTTTCCACTTTATCTCACAAACGGCACGAATTTCAGACAAAAACTTTATAAACATAAAATGCGTGTTTTGATTTGTACACAACTTTCGTCTGTAACATCTCTCTTTCTGAGAAGAATTGGGCGAGATATTATCATAAATGTACATTGGGCTTTATGTAAACTACCCGTCATTCTTGTCGTATTTTAATCAAACTTAAATTTTTCTGACAGGTTTTCGAAAAATCCAGAAATATAAAATTTCATGAAAATCCATCCAATGGGAGCTGAGTTGTTCCGCGCGGGCTGACAGACTTGACGACGCTAATAGTCGCTTTTCGCAATTTTGGGAACCCGCCTAAATTCTGAATTTAACCTGACTGTTATTCACTTAGAGATCCTGAAGAAACGCCCAGTAAACACACCACGTCTCGGTTTTAAAAACCCGATAATTGTTGTTGTACAGGGAAATAATCGCTGTTTTTTCTCAGATACATATGAAACACCTAAATATACTGTGTGGGCAGAAAGAATTTGTAACGTTAAACCTCGCGGCACGTAGACTGCTTTAAAGGATTAGTACTGTGGTAAAAGCAAACTTCAACTTCCAGTAATCTATTCTTAAAATGTAAATAATAATATTTATAATTTCATTGTAGCTGTGTTACCTGAATACTTACAATTATTATAATTACTTTTCAGCATGCTGTTTCTTACATCTTTGGCGCATTAGAAAGAAGTGTAAATAATATGCTTACTGAATTCATGTCCGCCCGTTTGTCTCTGCACACGCAGAAATCCAAACCGCCAAACATGTTTCCATGAAATCTGATATTGTGGTGTTTTAATGAGTTTTGTAGACAAATGTAAATTGTTCTTTAAATGAAACAATGCCGACATGCTGTTCACACGAAGAGGTACATGCATACACGTATGTTGTCGTCTCGATATGTTTATTGGAGCAAAACATTTTTGGCCCAAACGTTAGACAAAACAAACTAACAAACACTTCATGCCTAATACTCAGTATTTCGTAACTGTGACGGACATTAAACAAAGGGAAATGATCGCACTAGAACGTTGCCCCATGTGTGCAGCGACGGAGCAGGCAGTTTAGTTATGTCTGTGTAAGCGTTACCAGCGGCCGCAGTTTCCCTAACCTCTGAATTCCCATACGACCTTGGTCTTGTCAACCGCAGTATTGTATTCATTAGCAACGTACCCTCAGCGGCTGGCTAGGTATAGCTGTTGTACAGTGTACGAAGAACAAGCCAAATTCACGACAGTCGACACAATAAGGTGCACGAAGATTCTGGACTCACGATAATCGACATAATAAAGTGCACGAACATGCCAAATTTACGATGTCAACATAATAATGTGCACGAAGATTCCAGAATCACGATAATAGACACAATATAGTGCACGAAGATTCCAGAATCACGATAATCGACATAACAATTTGCACGGACATGCCAAATTTACGATAGTGAACATAATAATGTGCACGAAGATTCCAGAATCACGATAATTGACATAATAAATTGCACGAAGATTCCAGACTCACGATAATCGACATAATACAGTGCACGAAGATTCCAGACTCACGATAGTCGACATAATAAAGTGCATGAAGTTTCCAGCAGATGTGTCTGGACGTCATACGTATCTGAACACAAGGTGTGTGTGCAGGTTATACGGAAGGTCAAGCAACAAGTGGGTAACTCAGACATTTAAATGGCTACGTCTCTCATTACCATGCATATACGTGCAAAAACGTACTATTTAACAAACGACAAATCCTCACCGGTCTCATGTCATTGTATAATGGGCTACGAAGCTCACAATTATGTGAGGAATGTTACTAATATACTTCAGAGCACGTCTAGAGGAATCGAGCAAACTGAAAACATGTTATAAACCACAAACCTTACAATTACTAACCTACCACTGTATAAATGTAAAGTTCAAAAACCGTATCTAGAAACATCTATTTGCATCGTACAAGATTAAGCAAGTTACTCACCTTAAAAAGCTGGAGAAGGTGACTTCTCTCCCTGCCTAAGTACCAATATATTCTTACAATATTACAAATGGCACGCCGTACATTTATTTGGTCAAATTACGAGTTGTTCAATCCCAAGAGTATTACGATTAAAAAAAAAAACACGAGATCCACAAACACACCAAAAATGCACTTGACTACATAGCAAACGCGGGCGTTCGCCTCATCACACGGGAGACTGGGAACAACTACGCAGCGTTCGACCTCGACCGACCGACAGCGGGAAGTACTGGGCGCTCTGTGAACTCGTTCTTCCTACGTACCGCTCTCCCCACCGCACATTTACTCACGGTCACAATGTTGTGAGGAGGGAAACGAACATATTGAAGCGTCTGAACATTGAGCGCATGCGCTCTCCTTCAGGAGCTAAAATTGCAAGGTTCATTGTTGCATGAAATGTATTGGATTTTGTGCTCCTCTTCGTTTTATACAGCATCGTACAAGTCATGAAAGCGCGGAGAATTGTCAACAGATTTATACATGAATTGCAAGCTCCCAAAGAAACAGATTTAAATCAAATGTGTATTTTCCTTACTTGAACATATTAGGCATTCCGAACTGTCACACGTCAGAGTAGCCTAATGCATATATATTATTATGATCCGGTTGTTTTAAGTGTGTGTGAGTTGATTTAGAACATTTTACACGTCATTCAGGTGATGTATGTACTGGTAGGTTTGCGCTTATGGAAGACACGGGCCTTACAGAAAACATCATTTTCCCAACCTAACTCCACCTTGCCGAGTCTTTCCAAAGAAGCTAACCGGTCCTCAGCTAGTTAAGAAATCCCCTACATTTTATGAAACTGAAGGTTCGTCACCGCATTCACAAGCACTCGCCACCTGGCCCTATCCCGAACCAGATCCATCAAGTTCATGCCTCCTCCATTACACTTCTTGAAGATCCATATTAATATTATCCTCCCATGTATGCCTAGGTCTACTGGTGTCTTTCCCTCAATATACCCACCAAACCCCTACATGTACCTCTCCTGTCTGCTGTATGTGCCACCTTCCCCACCAATCCACACTTACAAATCGTATACAATGAATGAAGTCTTTGAAAACAATATGAAATTAAACTGTTTTTTAATACAGGTTGATCATGAGAAGACAGATGGTTCAGACATTGGGTTAAACTGCACTCCTGAACTTTGTGAACCAAATAGTCCACATCTTCTTATACACATACAGTGGGATGTTTCACTGTATGCACAAATCATGTTTATTTTAAACCATTGTCCTTCAAATGATCTCATAGATACATTCTTGTAAGACGTCAGGTTTTAGAAACACATTCATTGCCAACTACAGGATCTATTGGGATGATGCTTCAATTTCTAAGTGAATTATTGACTTTAACTCATTCTTGAAGAACCATGGTCCAGTAATCCCTCAGGTAGACACAGCAAACCAGACAGTAACTTTAGCCAAATGCAAAGGCAATTGGTGAGGGCTTTGTATATCATAATACCATGCCATACTGGCCGCTGACAAACCCTGAAACATGAAAATGCAATTCTGTATCCATGAACGGATGAATGACAATTAAGAAAATCCAGAAAAGAGAAAAACTTGTCCCCATAACTTGGTGCTTGCATTTGGCATAACTCATAGGGATGGCATTTTGTACTGCAGAGAATTCATCTGGCACTGGTCAAGACTTGCTAACAACTGACTCATCTCACAATGTACGCCACCAGGCATCTTCAAGGATGCTGTGTAATTACCCCCTCCGCATTATGAACATTTTCTTCAATGCCTTTTGCCTGCCACATTTCCTTTCTTCATAATCTTAAGTAAGGAGCATTAAAATAACTACTTACTTGTGTGTGAAATGGAATCTTCAATCTATACATGGAGTGAACCAAAAACACCTGTTGGTTTTCAAAATTAATTAACATATTAAGGCAAGGTGAAAAAATTTTAATAACACTGATAGATACATTCTATGTCCATGAGAATTCACGTTAATCATTACTGTTTGAATATGACACCTTGTAGGTGACCACCATGTCATTCAGGACACTCTTGCACTCATGAAGGAAGGAATGTGATGTAGTGTTTCCTTATGGATCCCTTGAATTCACTTCCGAATTCACCATTTTAAGTCATCATGAGCAAGTGATCACACAGTCCAGGTGATGTTCCCGGAACAAGAAATAAGTCTGCCAGGAAACACTGTCCTGAGAGAACTTGCAATGCAAATTTGGGTGTAAGCAGTTGCTCCAAATAATCATTATGCATGATGACAGTCAGTATGGAAGTGCAGTGTAGCAGGCAGGCTAGTTTTCAAATTTGAAATATGGTAAAGAGTTTCTGGCACAACTGGCTTGCACACTGGCTTGCCTCACCTTGGATACTATCATGTATTATATTTGTTATCACCTTCATGCAGAGTATTTACAATTATGTACTTGAAACAAACTATGATTCTAGGGTATATAGTGTTGCAGCTGTTCTGTATTTACAATATGTGCTACATGTAATGTTGTTTCGCACGTTAAATATGTTGTGGTCTTTTACCTTACTACTTTACGAAGTATATGTGCAGTGCCCAGTGTGGCTGTTTATTGTAGTTCTCTGCTTTTGTGCTTTCCTGGTGTGTTGCTCAGGTATTGTCTGAGTGGTTTTTAGATGGTCCCGGTTGCCCCTTTTATTATTGGTATAACTGTTGCTTTCACATTCCACATGTGCTGAATTTCAATTTTAAGGTATTTATATTTTAGAATTGTATTATGTATTGATGTGGTTATTATTATTATTTACCATTATTTTAAATTTAATCTTGCCTATTAGTTATTAGGTGGTGGTACTCTGGTAAGTCCAGGGGTCAACAAGAGATCAAAGTGATATACCCCAGCACATTGTGAATGATGTGTGCAATTCTCATTAGTGTGATCTTCTGTAGCTCAAGGGCTGATGGTAATCTGGGAGCAACTGAACGTTCTCATCTAACCCCTTCGTAATTGTCCTTAATGCACCAATTATAACTGGTGCAATTTTTGTCCTCCCTTTCCACATCATGCTGACCTCGATCTACAGGTCTTTGTACGTGCTTAGTTTTTCAGTTTCTTTTGTGTTAACATTTGAATCATCTTGTATGGGTATATCAATCACCAGGCAAAACTTCTCTTACTTATCATGCTATACCAGGTCAGTTTGCTAGTATTGTTCGACCTGTGATAACCGGTACGTTCCACATAATAGTGGTACCATTGACATTCAAAGTTCATAGTACCTGTCAGTAACCTATAACCCCATATGTTTATGTATTGTCCATTGGATGTAACCAGCCACCTTACTGTGTCTATTAGCATATTCAAATGGCACAAGTGTTGTGCATCCAGCAACAATAAGTTTTATGCTTTCTTCTGCCTTACAGCACATTCTACATTTACTATCAGTTGGTTGCTTCAAGATGTTCTTCTGATGATAATGCACACCGAGTGCTTGACCTTGGGCTGCTATTATTAAACTCGCTGCTTCTCCCTAAAGCCTAAGCAATATAGCCACACCAGGGATTTTTCTTTATCTACCGATGGTCTTGCAATGTCCTGGTAGAATTGTCCATGCACTGGTTTCCTCTTGAATGCTTCTATCGTCTCATTTTTAATGCTGGACTTACGCTGATTCTTGATATTTTGGGCAGCAGTTTTCTGTGTCATATATTTTTGCTTTATAAGATTTGCTTCTTTCTGCAGAGTATTGGGTCATCCTGGTGTCATATTCTTGCACCAATCTGGTAAGCCTATCTTTGCCTTGCTTAAGGTAATCACTGAGACCAAAAATAGCAACATTACATGTGAACTCCATTTTGACTAATCCATGTCCACCATTTCATCATTTGATGTACAGTCCAACGACTGCCTTTGGACAGTGGATTCCTTCTACAGTTAGAAGCTTTCTCATTTTTTGATCTATCTTCTTAACTACTCTTCTTAATCAGTTGACTATTACAAAGCTGTAAACGAGAAATGGTACAGCTAGCATGTTGATAGCTGTGATTTTGTTCTTCAAGTTTCACTCTGTCTTGAGAATTTGCCAGATCTAATGGTAATATTCCTTCCCTAGTTTGTCCTTCATCTGGCTGTTGTCAATACCATCACCTGCTTCTGTGCCCAGATTCTGAAAGGGCTAATCTAGCACCATGTTGCTTATTACTGCCCAGTTATTTACACTAATGTTATGGCTTTTAGTTAGCTTGCCATGCTTTAAAACTGCTGTGGAACATTTGTCTAGTCCAAACTCCGGTCATATGTCATCACTAAATGTTTTGACAATCGTCAAACCCTGCTGTAACTTGGAAAATAGCTTCAATCATCCACGAATTGTCTTATAGTTGGACATATTCAGTACATCTCCATGACAGTATCTATCCAGGTGTGACAGGCTGTCGAATGCTTTCTTGTAATCAATCTGTGCCATACACAGATGCCTTTGATGTTTCTTTGCTAAGGATGTAATCATCTTGCCTGCCAGCAGCTGATCTTTATATATCCTAGGCATTCTGCAACAGCCTTTCTGTTCTTCTGGGAGAATGTTATTTCTGATTAGGTGGTTAGAGATCCTATTTGTCAACACAGCCATTAGAATCATACATATTGTGGGGAGGCAACCAATCAGGCAATAATAATAATAATAATAATAATAATAATAATAATAAGGGCTCAATGGGTGTGGGAGAGGTAGTACCTTTGTAAGGGGTTGACCCTGCACTGGTCCTCACCAGCCCAGGTGTGCAGCAGTGCAACTTGAGGCACCAGCCACTCACTTCCCTGCACACAAGACCGTCCATGCGTA
>Ga0131853_10008002_pt1 | contig 19210 bp, 10 predicted proteins | sample TergutLab28metaG_FD_92764 | JGI IMG/M metagenome (GOLD analysis project Ga0131853, IMG submission 92764) | Labiotermes labralis P1 segment gut microbial communities from Petit-Saut dam, French Guiana - Lab288 P1 (version 2) (version 2) | ecosystem: Host-associated > Arthropoda: Insects >...
ACCACACACACACACACACACCACACACACACACACACACACACCACACACACACACACACACACCACACACACACACACACACACACACACACCCCACACACACACACACCACATACACACACACACACACAAACACACACAGTGTGGAGCCCCAGAAATAACCATTATCTGATTTATGTTATCTGCTGTATGCAATGGATTAATACGTGTCAATATAATGACTAGACTGTGGGCTGGAAAGTTCACATTCAGAACCTCTGCAAGGGCAAGGGATTTTTTTTCTTCACCAAAACATCCAGACTGGCTGTGGGTTTCTTTTATCACATATAAAGGAGCCAAGGTGTGAAATAGACCACTGATATCCGAGTAATGCCAAGGTTAAAAATAAATGGAGGAATTCCTCCACTTGCCCATATGTCTTTGTGGCATGGACAGGGACAGCTTTAACATTTATTTTTCCCTTTTTTCCCCACTTTTTACAGGTGCATTACATGTACTTCGCAATGATGCTGTTCTGGACAACTATTTTGCTGGCTGTGGTTGTCAGTTTGCTGACGAAACCCATTCCAGAGTACAGGGTAAGATAACGTATACTGCTTTCAAAGTTAGGACAGTTCACTTAAATTTGTGTTTTAAAGTCTTTCTCTCCTTTCAGCCTTAAAACAGTGCTACCAGTTTGTTTTATGGTGTATATTTTTTTTTCCTCCAAATGTACGTATAGTAACGGCCTATAAAATATCTCGTCCTGTGTGCAGACTATATTCTGAACTCTTTCTCTTTGTTTGATTCGTATAATAAGTCTTGCAGTAGCTGGGTTATCATAGTCATAGTGACTGGGCTGTATGATCTAGGGCTTGATTCCCAACTGGCACAAGAGACTTCTCCAAAATTTCCAGACTGGATCTGGAACCCACCCAGTATCCTGTTCATTGGGTACCAGGAGTCCTTTTCTGGGGGGTAGAGGGGCCAGAGCGTGAATCTGATCACTTGTCACCATGTAGTGGCAAAGTTAAGAATGAGTGGAGCTGTATACTCCTTCTTGTTTGGTGCTTTGGCCCATTTGCAGTTCATGCCCTTCATGACAAGTACAGGGACAGCTTTACCTTTGGTTATATGTCTTGAAGGCAGTCTGAGTTGAGTTAAGTTGCTGTCTTAAATAATGCCATGTATATTCTACCTTTTTCATTCCAAGTGTTAAATTGTTTCATCCTTTGAATCAAAGTCACCAGACATTCGTATCATAATAAAGAGAATCCTGAGAAGTACTGCTCTGCAGTGAGTGCAGATTGTGTACAAAAACAGAAGCTTGCCGCAAATGTGAGACATGAAAGTAAAGGAGTGACCTGTGACTTGGAACTTAAGTCTGTGTAGGGTACTAGTTACTGAATACTTGAAGGGAAGAGTATTTTACCTGTATTGCTCAGGTGGGGATTATGAATTATTCATTTGTATGGTGCAAGCTGCTCTGTTGTAACTTGGGGTAATGGTATTGGTACTGAAAAACTGTGGTGCTGGGCCACTTGTATCATGTACTTTAACCATTACAACAGTACAATGCACAACCAGCAATGCCTAATGGCACAGTCAGATTGTGTGGTTCTGGGTTGTGACTACACATTTTTGCACTGCAACAAAATAATCCACTGATCACCATGTGAAACTCAAATATTTATGGTTAGTCATCACTTTGTAAAACATGTTTCAGCCTTAACCATGACCATCATCAGGGACTGTAATTTAAAAACACCTTGAAGAAAATGCTAGTGTAAAGGCATCATATTGAGAATAAAATGATATCTGATTCCTTAGAAAGAAAAATCAAAGTAAAATGCCGTGTTTCCAGACTGATGAATGTCGTAAAATAGCCAGAAATTGAATAAAATATTTTGCTAAAAAAAAGTGTGGCCAGCTCATTCCTAAAAGCTGCATACATTGACAAGTTTTTAAATTGTATAAACTTTGATCCTCTCTTTTTCAAATAGAATTCTTATATATTTTGTAAAGTGGTTTCTGTATATGGATATCTGTACTTTTTCTACATTTCTGAAAAGTTAAAAATTTACAGAGATTTTTATGCCATAGCAATAGTACGATACTGTGATCTTTATTTATAGAAACAAAAAAAGGGGGGGAGCGATTTTTATGAATGTAGCTATCTGTTTTTTTTAAATAAAGCTTGATATGTACAATTTTAATAATCCTTTTGGTCTGGATTATATATATATATAAAACAATATCATACTAATGCTAATCCATTAAAGCTCTTTAAATGTTAATTTTTAATCTTTCAGGAATTTAAAGAGAAGCACAGATATCCGTATACAGTAACTGTTTCATATAAATTACATAGGAGTTCTATGTGAAAAATAGAGGATCAAATTTTATAAAATTTAAAAATGTTTCAAAGTATGCAGCTTATAGGCAGGAGTACAGACCACATTATTTAGCGAAATGTTTTATACAATTTCAGCCAGTTTACAACATGAATCGATGTGGGAACGTGTCCTATTAAGTTGAATGTTGTTTGTAAAGAATGAGATCTCATTTTATTCTAAACCTGATGTTCATACACTAGTGCTTTTCCTCAACGTGTTTCTAAATTGTAGTACCTGATTATGGCCGTTATTGAGGACTATATTGAGCATTAATATGAAATTTACATCTCATATAGAAATTGAAAAAATTGTAAAATGATTACGGTGTTACATTGCTTTTGGATATGATGAGATTCCTACCAAGATATTAAAGGCATGTGCAAAAACAATAAACTCACCCTTGGCATGTACATTTAATCGGTCCTTAGCCTCAGGAATATTCCCATCATGACTAAAATTCTCCATTTTAAACCCCATTTTTCAGAAAGGGAACAAAAATTTATGTCTAATTATAGACCAATAACACTCTTACCCTCATTTGATAGAATTCTTGAAAAAGGAATATATACTAGACTTTACCAACATTCCATAGAGAGTAATGTTCTATCAAAACACCAATACAGTTTTAGGTTAAATTCCTGGACAGAAAAGGTCACATTTATTCAATTAAAGGAAATCTATGGTGCCTTAAATAAAAGAATAATTGTAGGGGATATATTTTGCAACCCAAAAAAGGCCTTTGATTGTGTAGATCATGGAATTTCATTATCCATACTTAAATTCTGTGGCATAAGAGGTGAATTCTTAAATCTAGTTAACAAAATACTTGGAGGGCAGGTATCAGAAAGTACAAATAAATGTAAAAAACTGACTCAGCATAACATCTACAGAATTGAAAAGAGTTTCTTATGGGATTCCCCAGGGTTCAGTTCTAGGGCCTTGTTGTTTCTTATCCATATCAGTGATCTTCCGTTAATACTAGTAAGGTATTCCTTCCCTGTTCTTGTTGCAGACGATACTATTGTTGTAATACTAATAGTGCAAATTTTCTGAGTAACAGCAGAAAGATATTTTCACAATCAAATAAATGGTACTCTGCAAATTTATTATTGTTGAATTATGATGCAACTAACTTTTTACATTTTAGAACAAAAAATTAACTTAGTTTAGGTATGAAATTAGAATATAATAATAAATCCATAGATACAAAGCTAGACACCAGATTTCTTGGAATAATAATGGATAGTACCTTATAATGGATAGCTCACATAGATTCACTTCTAATGAAACTCGATGCTGCATGTTACGCCTTAAGAACCCTAAAACCAATCGTGTCACAACAAGAATTAGTCATGGTTTATTTTTCTTATTTCCACTAAATTATGTCTTATGGTATAATTTTTTGGGGTGCTTCACCCCACAGCATAAACGTCTTTAGATTAAAAATAAAAAAGGGCTAGTATGATCACAAATACTAGGAAAAAGGAGTTGTGCAGGACATTATTTAGTAAATTCAAAATTTTAACTCTTCAATCTCAATATATTTTTTCACTATTATGTTTTGTTTGTAAAAATAAGGATCAGTATATATGAAACTGAGACATGCATGGTAGAAATACTAGATTTGGTTCTGATTTCCATTATTCAACATCAAACTTAGCAATTTATCATGAAGCACTTATTACATGGGTTTAAAAGACTTTATTTATTTATTTAGTATTCCAGAGATCCATCAGAGTGGATATATATTAGATAACAACAGGCATAGCACAAAATGAGTCTTGACAGTAAGATACATGTGATAGTAATTTGTGAATATGATACATAAATAATAAATCAGGTTTATACAAAGAAATGTGATCAGTTCAGAATATACAATCAATGAAATACTTACATAATGTAACTAGACAGAACTTAAAAAAATTTAAGAGTACTTGTATAATGCACATAGAGAGAAATCTTAAATCAAAATACCGTCATAATATAATCTTGTGATACAGTTCTTAATTCATGATTGACTAAGGTACTCTTCAATTGTGTAAAATGAGTGTGTAGAAATTTTTTCAGAGCAATTTTAAATTTTTTTTTTTTTGGTTACCAGCAACATTCTTAATCTCTAAAGGTAAATTATTAAAAACTTTTATCCCTGAATAATAAGCTCCTTTTTGGTAAATGGTTAAGTGTGCTTGAGGAAGGTATAAATTATTTCTTTGTCTAGTGTCTAAATTGTGATTTTCATTGTTTGTCAGGAAAAGACTTTTGTTTTTGAACCACAAACATTAATGAAGATAACATATATTGTGATGTCAAAGGAAAAATTTGTAATTTTAATAGTTACCATCCTTTATAAAGAATAATCTTTAGGATATTAAAGAACTCAAATGATTAATTAAGAACTTTCTTTACTGTAATGCCTTTTATACACTGGATGCATATTTTAACTACAATAAAAAAAGAAAACACATTATGAAGTCTGTATGTCATATAACTCTTATGCTTCTGCTTGCTTAATCATTATTTTAATTGTTCAATTGTTTTTATGTTTTTATTATTATATTCTTATTATTCTAGTGTATGATGTTGATGTATATTGACAATAGCTCTTCGCTATTCTTGCAAAGGAAATTGTGTGCATTTTACTAATTCCTTATCTGATTGTGCTGTGATTGTACTCTCTGAGGATTGCTGGTATATGAAATAAATGATGGTGATGATGATGATGATGATAAGGTCAAAACATGTTGTACTAATTGACAATTAACTATAAAGATTTGTGTTGTGAATGATGGTACGTGTATTATTTTGTTTCATTTCATTCAGTTTGTTCACTTGTTTGAAAGGTCATTTAACTATAAACTTATGTAAGTTAATGGTTTTAAATTGGAACTTCAGTTTTTGGAGATGGAACTGCAGAAGGATATCTCACGGCTTCGCTGTATCAAATAATACATTGGAAGCCTTTTAGTCATACCTTACTATTTATGGTACATGGATAAATCTACCTACAGTTACCCCACCTGAAGGAAACTGCTCCTGTGTGTCAGACATGCATATAAAATTGGTATTGATCACTGAAAAATAACATTAATCCCATCATTTTTAAGTGATACATGTCAAAAGAGGTGGACCAGGTCACTCAGTCGGTACAGTGACTGACTACGGGCTGGACGGTCCGGGATCGAATCCCGGTGGGAACGAGATTTTCTGCCCATCCAGACCGGCCCTGGGGCCCACCCAACCTCCTGTAAAATGGGTACTGGGTCTTTCTCGGGGTTAAAGTGCGGCCAGGGCGTGCTGCTGACCACTCATCCCCTTCTAGTGCCGTGGTCATGGAAGAGTAGAGCTATACCTCTACCCACCCTCTGGGTCACACTGGGCCTGTAATGGGATCACATTACCTTTTTTTTCTACATGTCAAAAGAGATCCAAAAAATGTACACCTACAATGAGTGTTACACCTTATTATATGATTGTTATATCACTGTGTTGTACAACTGTATCTGTTCTTGTATTTATGTCTGTGTGTTTGTGTGCCTTCTGTGTGTTAAGGATGCGAGTTAAGAATACTCACCATTTACTTACAAGGTAAGCATGAACCTTAGACCATGAAAATCTCTTATTTTTTTCTTAAACTGACATACTGCTGTGTAAGTCCCACACAAGTTGACTGAAGTCTGTTGTTTAGGTAGCCATCACACTGGTGCACACAGAAATTAAAATCCGAAAAGCAAGCTGGTATCTCTAAAGCCTCTTTCTGTTATCAGAGAGCATGTTTTGCTGCGCATTTTGCCTTGTACAGTAACTGCTAGATGTTGCGATTACAGAATAGCACAGTTCCCTTCAGTACAGTGTGCAAGGAGAATATTTTTCTGTGCTGCTGTTATCTAGGGTTTTGGTAATATGAAGTAGGCACAGAGGTAGGTAGGTATTGAGGATTTTCTGCTTCCCTGGAAGGAGTTGTGATGTCACTGGGTGCTACTGCAAGATTTAAGGCATTTGTAGTGAATAAATGCAATCGGTTCTTTTTGGGTGACCAGTCACAACCAAGTGTAATTCTGAAACCCATGTTTTAGAGACCCCGACTGTCTCTGTTGTCAGGGTCAGTGTGAGAAATGAATGTAAGTGACATAACTACTAGGGTATATCCAAAAGTTTCAGGACTGAGTCTGTATCAAAATATATGCTTACCTTTGTGTTGGTTGTTGTTGTTGTCCCACATAAAGTAGTCCTATTTTGAGTCTGTGTAATTGGTCCAGCATTTCTGCCATTTCTGTAGGCACTGTGGAACTGGCCTTTTGAAGTTACACGTAGAATGGTCAGTGACGGTTCCTGAATTTTATGGACTTCCTCAAAACAATGCTTTCATGGCTGCAATTTGATTCTTGGAAACAAGAAGAAATCAGGGGACCAAATCCAGTGAGTAAGGACACTGGGGGACCTCCACTATGTTTTTAGCAGCCAAAATTCTTGCTGCTGGTTCTGCTTATCAGTGAGCAGCCAAGGTACAAATTTTACAAAGATCCACCACATGTTCAATTCCTCCCTCAGAATTCACTGATATTTTCAAAGTGAAAGACCTAACTGGCTGATGATCTCTGAAATGGTATTATGTTGGTCTTTTTTAAGATTATGTGAAGTTTCTCAACATCTTCATCTTTGTGGCCTTTGGATGGGGACCTGAGTTCTCACAGTCATCAACCAAATTCTTCCAATGCATGAATCAAGAAATTTGCTCAAATGCCTGCATTATTTCCACGGTATTGTCACCAACAGCTGTTTTGAGTATTTTGTGCATTGCTGACGCCATTCTCGCAAGTTTGAAGCAACACGTTACCCAAGTTTGTTTTTTCCTTCGTTAGAAAATATCAGATCATATTTAACCTTGCACAGGAGTGAACACCCATTGAGAAGCAGCACACAAGTTTGTGGCTGCAAAGCTCACTAAAATTATTCACAAGATTATGGCACCTAGCGGCAGAAGGCTGTACTACTTGCCATTTTATGTTTTAGCAGTGAGCCAGGAGCTTTTGGATATACCGTTATATGTCTCACAGTCAGTCAGTTTGATGCCTCTGTCTTACTGTCACATTGGGTGACAGACAGGCAGAGTTAAATAGAGTTGTCCTTCTTTCTCATTTATTGTTGATATCCAGTTTTTTTAACAAGGAGAATGATCATTGTCTGTTGAATAGCAGAATCTGGAAAATGATACTGTGTCGATAGGCTTGTCCTCTTTGTTGTTCACTGTAGAACGCTGTTAAAACCTGATGGTCACATTCCATGCCGTAGTTTTAAGCCTTTTCCCCTCTTGATGCTGTTTGGTTGCAGTCATATTTATGTCATCTCTGTAACAACTTGGCCCATGTAATCCAATGTTTTGACATTGTGTCTTGGTATTATAGTGCTTTATTTGAATGCTCAGTTCGACACTGTTATGGTACTATGATTCATCTGGCTTATCCGTTACATCCTATCTGAATGGATCAACCTTTCTGTCTTATGTACACTATTGTACATTCACACACACAATATGTTGTAGTCCTGAGTCATCTGGCATTCAGCTTTGATGTAGTTTATTGTCTGAGAAGATTTTAGTGCTTGTGTTTTAAATGTAAGGTAAAGTGAATATAAATGAAGAAGGAAACTTTTTAGGAACTACATATATCTTCCATTGTTACATAATAAGAGTAAACAAAATGACTAGCATAAGATATAAAGTTGTGGGAACACCCACATGGCAGCACATCTCCTTCCTCTGTCACACCACATACTCAGTAGCCGTTTCTCCTCAAAACTCTCTCTCTCTCTCTCTAACTCCACTCTCTGCTCCGCACTCCAAACCAAACACCGCTTTCCATCACAACACCTTAACCATGGATAATCATTCTACTAACCATGCCTACCAACTCTGCCAACTAACCAATGGCAGAACAGGCAGACTAGCTGGAGCTCAGAGTAAAAGGAGGCCCTCAAAGTGACAGCCAGCATTCATTATTCACTACAAGAAGGAGTAACATTGTCTGATGACACATCAAGAAGGAAGTAACGTAATTCGACTGTCTGGACATGCTGCATCCTGGACCGGGCACACCACAGCTCAGCCAGGGCCTGCTGCTAGCACCACACGAGCCCTACACCGTGCAACTTGCTGTGCATTCATAGACCGACCACTAGCCAGAACAGAATGCTCAAAGCAGGATCAGACAGATGCACTTTAATCACGACATACCAACCGCAACTTCTAAGACACTTCTTTACAACTTCTAAGACTTTAATAAATATCAATACATGTGTTTTACTGTGGGTGTTTCTCTATAAACAATTCTACAGTATCCCACAAAGTTAAACCTTTTTTCTTTTACAGTCAGATAACATTCTGAATTCAGTGTCAAGTTATGCTGTTAATTTTGTCTGTATGTGCTGTTAGGTATACTTTGTTTTGACATCTTCCATATATTTGTTCCATCAGTTGTTATTTGTGCTGCTGATCTGACTCTTAACAGGTAGCTGCACTTTAAAAACTGGTGACTGTATGTGCCATATTGAATTTTCTTTCATTAAATCATTAAACAAAATTTGTAGTGAGGAAGTTCAAGTTAAGTAATTTGAATCTTATGTTTGACATCTCAGAAATAGACTGAACTCCTTAACTTTAATAGTACTTTTGTTTGTTGTATTCTGTTTTATGATTTGTGTGACATAACATTTCAGTTTTTAATGACTAGAATACAAGAACTGAATCATATTAACTGCCCTTGCTTTTCAGTAAACATATTTACATACAGGGTCCAGCAGAAAAACCTGACGATTTTTAAGTTACAATAAAATGAAAAGTGTACTGTCTTTTAACGTGAATTTATTACTAAAATTATCTTTATCTGAAGGCATTATAATTACAATACTCACTTCCTGTATATAATGTCTGTGAGGTGGCGTCCCTTGTTGTCAGCACATTCCCGCAAGCGGAGGACTTCTGACAAAAGCCTGACGCAATTGTTCGATGTTCTCAGGAGTTCTAATTGAAGGCTCTCTTCCTGGACGTTTTCTTTTTGCGGCAGACGCTGTTTCTCACCCACAACAGTACAGTATTGCGCCTAGTGACACTGTCGTTCCGATGAATATTGAAGTGCCAACGAAATATCCGCTGTGTCACAAAGCCAGAATCATTGTTTTAGAAATACGTCTCCACAGCGAAAATCCGATGCTCTACAGACCAGCGCTCCATGGCAACTGAAATGCTTTGAGTCTCGCTAGAAGGGTGCTCAAGGACAAATTCCCCATGCCAACGATTCCACTCACAGCTGTGTTGCAAAATCGTCAGGTATTTCTGCCGGACCCTGTATATAGCTGTTTATCAGCTTCTACAGTAGAACGAAAAGTAATTAATGCTAACAGTTACAATGAGTTGGACACACAAATATAATGTTAAAAGGCTCCTTGCAGTACCTGCATTTAGAAATTACTTTTCTTTGAATTTTGTTAAATATGATTTTGAAAGATGTTTCAGTTAAGAGCTGTAGAATGTCTTTTAGTTATATATAAGTTTTCATATATGATTAGATGTTTTCTGGGAAAATGAATGAAGGTTGTTGTGAGCTGCATGTACAATAATATTCATATTTGACAATTACAAACCAAAAGTAATGCATGTTACAGCTCAAAGTGTGGAGCCAGAACATTTCAGAGACAGTAGATACAGATAAATAGAGAAATGGATGCAGCATGCCCTTTATGTATTAATTTTGTGCACTTTTTGTAAATAATATTTACCAATAACTTCATGTTGTGAAGAAATCAGAATTGTGTAGGCTTAAATATAAACGAAATTGTTGTTAGCAAAATTCATCTTCATGGTCTAAGGTTAAACTGCGTTCTTACACGGTTTGGAGTTCATCGGTTTTCAGAATTTTATGCCTTGGACAGTGGAAGTGGTACAACTTTTTTATTTTATTGCCTGTAAAAATGTTTAAATATTTTTTAATTCATAAGGTTCGTCATCCCTGTTGTGTTTATAATAAACTATAATGGAGTAAATTTAAAGAAGATATTAACAATATAACTCATAATATAAATGACTGGTTCAGAAGTAACTCATTATCATTAAATTTTGATAAACCATACTTTTTACAATTTAGACTTAAAAATAGTTATGAAATTAATATAAAAATAAGTTGTGACAATAAACTGATTAAAGAGTCTAAAAATACTAAATTTCTTGGATTAGATGTAGATAATTCCTTGTCATGGAAACACCATATTGATCAAATGATGTTTAAACTAGACAAAGTATGCTATGCAATTAGGTATGTCAAACATTTTATGTCCCAAGATGCACTAAGGACAATTTACTTTTCATATTTTCATTCCATCCTATCATATGGCATAATTTTCTGGGGTAATTCTGCATACAGCTCAAATGTTTTTAAAATTCAGAAAGGGTAATTAGAATAATTATGAATAGAGATTCTTGTCATCAGTTATTCAAGAATCTAAAAATTTTACCATTAAAATCACAATATATTTTTTTCCTTCTATTATTTGTTGCCAAAAGTAGAGATTTATATGAATCTAATTCAGAAATTCGTAATATCAACACCAGATTTAGTTCTGACCTACATACTCCAACTGCAAACCAAACAACTTCCCAAAAAGGACCCTTTTATTTTGGAATCAGAGACTTTAATCACCTTCCTACTAGCATAAAAAATACATCTCATGACATAAACCAATTCAAATCCGTTCTCAAAAGTTTCCTTCTTATAAATTCATTTTACCCATTGGAGGAATATTTTGCTTGGAATTCCAATAGATATCTTGGCTCAGTGTAATTGTTTTAAAAGTAAACATCGAAATAATCTTACATGTAATACAACTCAATACCATTCTATATTATTACTTTTAATTTGGATTCTGAACTCTTAGGTGTGGTTATATAAATACACATATTTCTAGATGTATAGACAAATTCCACTTCCAGTTGGTCTTTAAATTTTTTATTGCTATTTATTATATTATATTGGGTGTATGTCCATATATTATAAGTTGTAATATATAAATTTTAATCTGTAATTGTTGTGTCCAATGTTATGTGTGTGACTCAATGGATGAACAAATAAACCAAACCAAACCAAACCCTATTACTGGCTGCAAGTTTCATAGTGTACATAGCATGGACAAGTACTTGGTGGTTAAGTGTGTGCACATATGAGGTATTTGTTACCACAGCTGATGCCACATGTGCAGAGCATCGGTTTTTTGTTTTTGGCTGTAAAACATTATTGCTACATAACTGATGCTGGGAATTGCTTCAAGCCCTGAAAAAAACTGATTGAAAAATCTCTGAAATTTGGTAAATGGCATCTGCAACCATTTTCAGTATTGGTACAAATAATTTGGCAAAAAATTGTTGATGTTTGGGTATTAGTGTGAATGCTACATTAAGTTATGCTATGCCAGCAGTTTCTGCATCAATTAACTGCACAATCACTGCAACTTACTCCATTTTTAAAATGTGGATTGAATCAAAATTGAACGTAAATCATGAAAATGCCTTCTGTTCTTGTTCTTGTACAATAAGTGCATATTATTGTATGATACAGTACTGTTCATCAAGATAATATTCAGCATAAAGGCAAGGAAATGCAGATTGTGAAATAAGGTATGAAAGTAGGGTTACATGTTTGAAGACTTATTGTTTAAAAATGAACACAACTAGCAATTACATACAGGCATACAGGTACAAAAAAAATTCACTGGAATGTGCAAGGGGAAAACAAAAATGGTGAATTTTATTCTATTGTGCTTTTTGGCCAAACAGAAGAAGAACAAAACAAAAAATAAGAGTGGTATAAAGAACACTTGTTCATATTCATGCAAATACATTACCACTTGTTGCAATAAACTGTTTTGGATGCTGAAGGCATGATTACACGCGTTTGTCTGTAATTGCAATAATGAACATGTGACGAATGTACTGATCAGTGCACTTGCCACTGATGCCAAGTGGAATGCTGTCTGCTGGGTCCCAACTTCCTTTGCCTGAGTGACAAGGTTGCTCTCCCCTCAACCACTGAGGTAGTTTACACAGAGACTTGGGAAGGGACACAAGCAGACAGGAAGGGATGCAGGCAGACAGGAAGGGACACAAGCAGACAGGAAGGGATGCAGGCAGACAGGAAGGGACACAAGCAGACAGGAAGGGACACAAGCAGACAGGAAGGGATGCAGGCAGACAGGAAGGGACACAAGCAGACAGGAAGGGATGCAGGCAGACAGGAAGGGATTCAGGCAGACAAGAAGGGATGCAGGCAGACAAGAAAGGGATGCAGGTAGACGTGGTCAGACACACAAGTTCCAAGTGATGTTAAATACTGAGTTGAAATGAATCTAATACATTAAAAAAATGCTAGTATTGTCTTATATTTCACCTTGTTACAACTGTCATAAGAAAAGTGTACCTTTTTTGTGATGTGTCCTGTATTCTGAGCCCAGTGCAGATTATATATGCACTGGATGTACTATCCATTCTCTCTTAGACATTCTGTGTTTAATATACGTTAATTATATGTTGGTACTAAGTGTCCGTTATGACTAAGGCATAATTGTGTGTGTGTGTGTGTGTGTGCACGCATGCATACACATGCAATATTTTGCAGTTACTCATATTTATTATGTCCACCATGAATGATAAGTGACACATCTTCCAATAACTCAGTCTTTTTGAAAGAAGTTGTGCACATTTATGACCTACTAATTCTGTCTAAAATCCACTGTAGTTTCCTCTTTAAGTTCTCTCACGTGGCCAGTAGTTTTGCCATATGTAGGTTATCTCACATTATGAATGTAATTATATTTCTAAACTGTGTTGAATCCATACACTTAAGAAGCAAAAACGTACATGTTCATAACTGATATTAATTACATGTTTTTAATTTTTTTGAATACAGATTTCGTATGACAGGTAAACTATTAGTTACTTCTCCATTATGCTTATGTGATAGTTGCTGGTGCTTCAATCAGTGTCTTGCAATGTCTTACCCTCCCCTGCACCTCAAATATCCTTCTTTGGGTCCACAGCAGTGATAATTTAATATCTTTATTGGAACTTTTGCAATGTGTAGTTGTGTATCATCAATAGATTTGCAAAAGATATCTCTGAAATTTGAAGCTCATGGCATCTCATAAGTCAAGCATGCCCTCTACTATTTTCTGTTTTTATTGTCATCCACCATTGGCATACTCAGTATTGTTTCAAACCATGCTGCACATCTTCACCTCTTCATTTTTGTGTGCTGTGATCATGTGAACATGAAATTGTCTTTGTGTTTTGTTAAAAACTGGCCAGAAGGGCTGTTGGAACTTACATTGGTACTGAGAATTCTGAATACTCATTATAAAATTTGTGTGGTATGTGTGGAATAGTTTGGTTGCCCCAGTAAAATCTAGATTTCATACAGAAATATCAGGGCTTTATTTGTAGATAGGACTGAGTTGGCTCATAACAGTTCATCACAACAGGTTTAGTGTGTTGTCAGTTCACTGCATGACATTGTGTGGCTTTGCGCCTGTTGCCTAGCTAGAAGTTTGAATAACTATATTTCTTTTATGAAGCCAGTCTTTTACCATCTCACAGACTGTCTGGAGGTACATAACTATTAATCTGCACCATAATAGCACAGGTGGTTACTCACCAGTTACTTACCTTGGAGACCAAAATTCAACTCCAGTAGGGACCTATTGGCAGTTATGGTGAACAGAATTCCACTGAAGCAGATTTCTCACTGATCACTTCAGATTCCTCCTGTTGATAGTTATTATTCCACCAGTGCTCCATTCTTACTTGTCATCTGTGGCTTGTACAGTACACCCCTCTGAGGCTGCATTATGAAGGTCCTGAGTCACACACCATGCTTATGTGAAAATAATTTATACTTATTGAGATTTGATAATTTAAATCACACATTAGGTTGTAAATATGTCAGTAAACAGTTAATGCAGTGTTTTTCATAGCTTCAGTACATAACCAAGTGCAAATGCTGGTGAGCATTAGAAATACCAATTATTTTGCCTATAGTAAATTTGCAAATTTATTGCATCTGATATTTACCATACCAAGGATTTCATGGCATTCAGTATATACTACGTTTATTTTTTATTGTTTATTGTTCATGTACAATTCCATCAATCCTGCTAGGTCAAACAACCTTTGGGATATAGAATTAGCCATAAACCAATATGTGGAACACCTAAAGTAGTCATGAATGAGTTCATGGCAGAAAAACAAAATGAATGCCATGGGTTTATTTACTCTTGCCTGCCAGGTTGTCTTCTACCACTGCCTTGGTCTTCTTTGGGTGTAAGAACACTCAACTAGACTTTTATTTTACACATTCAAAGATCTTCATGCAATCAAAATAATTCACATTGGCAGTGAATTGTGAAGAATAAATATTCACCATCAGTCCAGCTTCATTGCTGCCAAGGAAGCTGTTCTATGAACCAATATGAGATTCATTTTACTGAATGACTCACCTATTTACCTGCCTGTTGTCATCAATGCAAAAGACAACAGACTCACAAAATGTGGCCACAGATGCCAGACCATAATAGTTTGTGTTTGAACACAGACAATCATCAGACAATTCCCAGCACAGAATCCTGCAGATGGCATTTTTTTTATTATTATTGGCATGCTATTACAAATATGCTAGTTACACATCCTTTTTTACATGCAGACTTAAAACAAGTGTAATGAGGGCTTGCTTCTGTTAAAGTTTTACAATTTTTCATTTCATTGCTGTCACAAAACCACAATACCATTGTTTTCCAGTTGATCCGAACAACATACTTCACGCGTTTTGACCAGGGGAAACGGAAGGATGATGATCAGCCAATGGGAGCTGAAGAATTGGAACTCATGATGGCTGCACAGCAAAAGGCTGCCAAGAATGAAATTGGTAACTTGTGTACCTCTGGTCTCTGAAAAGAGATCTGTTAATACAGTCATGTAGAAATTCACCTACTAATGTAATTAACATCTTACCTTGAATTTCATTCAGGCACTAATGGCATTTCACATTGAAGTGCCTTAAAATCATCTGTCACTAAATGAGTAGGTATGTTTATGTTATACCTCCATACTAAATTTCATGTTCCTATTGTGTGTGGATCAATACTAATTGCTGCTAAAATGAAACCCAAAGAAGACATTTGGAAGTCTGCTATGTTGCTATTTTATATACTACAAATACATTGAGGACCGCGGTAGTGCAGTGGTTAAGGTGCTGTGCTACAAATCGGAAGGTCGCTGGTTTGATCCCAGCTGGTGTCATTGGAATTTTTCGTTGACAAAATCCTTCCGATCACATTATGGCCTGGGGTTGAATCAGCCTCTAACAGAAATGAGTACCAGGAGCATTTCCTGGGGTAAAGACAGCCGGTGCATAAGGCTGACAACCTACCACCATCCTGTGCCGTTGTCACGTAATCTGGGAACCTTAACTTCCTGGAGCCCTCTGGGCCTGTCCAGGCCTGTAATGGGACTGCTTTACCTTTACCTTTTTTACAAACACATTACGTTGTCAGGAGTTGCATGCTTTGCCGAGATCTGCTGCTATACATCATTTCTGTACTGTAAAGTAAGTGGAATTAGTTCATGTGGCTGCCATGTTGTTGTTGATGTACAAAATGTGGAAGCATGGTGATGGGTGTGTTTTCTAGGGGCATCATGTCCATACAAAGCTTCATAAAATCTCTCAGCTGGTTCAGAAGCTGAAATTGGGGATCTCACAGCATATTGATGTATTTTATTTCTTTATTTATGTAGCCATTAATTCATTTATTTATTCGTTCGTTGTTTTTTATTTATTTTTATTTTTTGTATTTTTCGCCTTTTTCTTTTTTTAATTTTTGTTTATTTGTTTATTTACTTATTGACTCATTTACTTACTTATTGTTAATTTATTAAGTAATTTGTGTAATATGTTTATTTGTTGATTCGTTTTAAAAAAGAAGTAAAGTAAGCTAAGAAATGCAAATTTTATCTGTTTTGTATATTTCCTACTGTAAACCTTAAAGAAAACACCCAACGACATGAAATTTACTCCACATGGCTGTTAAAGCAGTGAGTAGAGTAGAGTATGTGAAGGTGGTGGAATCCTCATTCCAGTTTTTCTCTCCCAAACTGCATGAGTTTTATTTTTAAAAGTTTTAGATATTGTGTGTTCATCATGATTTTTCAAAAGTTTTGACACTCGGTGTTTATTGTGAATTTTACAAAGAAAGGAACCTTATGTTAGACAGAGTGGATATTCATGCAAGAAAACTTGTATAATATTTACTTATATGAATAACTGATTATATTTCAGATGGGGATACTAATAAGCTTCCTGGCAAAATGTGTGAGAAACCAAGTCTCATATTGCGACTGTTCCGGTGGGTTTGTGGTATAGAAACCGAGCCAGAGAAGGAACAGCGGTTGGCAAGGGATGCTCAGGATCGCTTGGATCAGGTGAGTGAAAGACTTATACCATATTGTGATATTGATTCTGATAGGTAGCTTTAGTGTTAGTAAAATTCTCACCCTCTTACCAGTAATATGTAATGAGGGAATCTGTATTTAAAATGTACCATTTTCAGGTACGTACATATCGTGAATACTGGTTAAGTTAAGACTTTAAAAAACCAGTATGAAACATTTCTCTATGACTTCCAGTAACATTGTTATCATATCATTCCCATAAACAAGTGGCACAGCTTATTTTTGTGAAAAGAAATTTTTATGTTTGGATGTTATAATGTAGTTTTGGAAATGAAGAGAACGATGCATTAACACCTGGGAAGTTGTGCTGAATCACCGGGTGTTTGGTTGCTTGCGTTGTTCTGAAATGTTGACAGTCATATACACAACAACTCAGTACAACATTCCAGAAGCTTATAGAATTCGACTGCATTACTGCAAACCTTTGAGAACTTGCAGAGTTGCACCAGGTTTGGAGGAATGCGCAGGCACTGACAGTGATGATATTAACTCCTTGATTCTGTCCATGAAGCTTAAGATGCTAATGCACTAGTCGTGCCATAGAATCAGAAAACAATACATTCCTCTGTGTGTAGTTCAAATTTTATTTGGAATGTTTACAGTGAAAGCATCATTTTTGTACCCTTAATTAGAGAATGGAAGGAACAAATTGACTCAGTAATTTAATGCATAAATTTTTGTTCCTGTGGCTTTTCATTGTTTTATTTGAGACTTGCAGGTTGTTGCAAATGGTTACCTTCCGGTTGAGCTGAGTTCTGTGATTTGAAAGAATCATGTGGATTCTATTTGTTAATTTTACGCCTATGTTTAACATACTGTGCAAACGTTGTTGAAGTTTGAAAGCATAAATTTTCATATATAACATGACTGTTGATTCTCATTGTGTGCACATTGTGTGCACATTGTGTGCACATCATACTGCTTTCACTCTCTATTGTTTTAAATATCTTATTCTTTTTTAATGTCAGAAGAGGCATATAACTAAGAAGTATGTAATAAATTCCTTTTTGAATATTCCCTGGGAAGACAGTGTCAGAGATTTTAACAGTGTTGAGAACTTTTCAGACAAGACAAGATTATTGTAAATAATTGAATTTATATTAAAGAATATGGGAAAGAGAGGAGAATACAATGACAAGTAAGTATTACTGTAACCCTTCTTCAGGCAAGAAATTGTACTTGTCTATGGGGTTGTCTTATTAATTACCATTCAGGAAATAATTGCATAGGATTAATGTGGAAAATTATTTAAATACACTTAATCTTCTATTTAATTAGCACACCAACTAATGTACATACATAACAATTTTTTACATTAAAACATTTAAAATCACTCCAACATGTTTTGATTGTAAGACCATCTTCAGGGAGCTACACTGTTCCTTGCTAAAGTCACATATATAAAAACACACACTGATTAATTTCCTTATATTAACAGGGTGCTGTGGCAGCATGTCGTATTGTGTAAGAGTACATTGCTGAGAGTGCACCTGACTATGGATATGTGTCGCACACCCATAGTCAGGCGCACTCTCAGCAGCGTACTCTTACACAACACAACATGCCACCACAGCACCCTGTTAATATAAGGAAATTATTCAGTGAGTGTTTTTAAATATGTGACTTTCGCAAGGAAGATGATCTTACGATCGAAACATGTTGGAGCAATTTTAAATGTTTTAATGCAAAAAAATTTTTATGTATGTGCATTAGTTGGTGTGCTAATTAAATGACTCTACAAAATGCACAGTGCCACGATAAAGACACTTAATCTTTGTTGGAAGTGCAGATGCACCAGCTTCTCAGGTGTGGTAGCTATGCATTACCACTTCAGTAGCTGACTGTTATTGGGAATGATTTGCAGTCATGTTCTCACATTTGGATTTAGATACAGATATTGTCACAGTGAATTTATGCATATATTTTGCCTTTTAGAAAGCAGATGAAAATTTTGTATTGGAAGTGCTGTAATTAATTTTATTATTATTTTTACCTGCTTGTTTTATTGATTATCAGCAGTCATTTATCATTTAAAATCATGAACACAGTTAGTAATGAAAATTTTCAAACCAAGTTGTTTTTCATTTATGAATTTTAGAAATCAAAGATCTGTAATCTAAATAACCAGTGTAATTGAAATATTCCTGCAAAAATGTTTGAGGGAAATTGTTAAATTGATGATGATGATGATGACGACGACGACGGTGATGATGATGATGATGATGATGATGATGACGACGACGACGGTGATGATGATGATGATGATGATGATGATGATGATGATGATGATGATG
>Ga0131853_10008003_pt1 | contig 19210 bp, 16 predicted proteins | sample TergutLab28metaG_FD_92764 | JGI IMG/M metagenome (GOLD analysis project Ga0131853, IMG submission 92764) | Labiotermes labralis P1 segment gut microbial communities from Petit-Saut dam, French Guiana - Lab288 P1 (version 2) (version 2) | ecosystem: Host-associated > Arthropoda: Insects >...
ATTTCCGCCACTCTGCGTCAGTTCCTCCTTGCGTGCCTATGGGCACGCGGCGTCGTCACTTCCTTGATTGGCGAAAAATCGCCTCAAAAAGCTTTCTGAAAAACTATTGACGACACACCCTAGGAGGAAATGACGCCGAAGGGCGGAAAATTGGCCGCCAAGACAATGGTAAAAAGATATTGAACAGGCTTCTTAGGGGGTGGCGGCACACCCTGGAAATTCCCCGATACATATCCCGTGTTTGCGGGATAATGCCCGCTGGGCAGTTGGGCGGGCCATGTCGTTTGCGAAAGCGAGCGATATTAACAGGGGGAATTGTATTGACAAGAATAGCCAGCTTACCGATAAATAGCGGACGGCGCGTGTTTCCACGCGCACGCATGAACGTCATGGCGCGGGCGGTGCGCAAGTTCCTTGCGCCCATGCATACATGCCCGGCCCCGGACGATGCGACGCCGTTTTTTAAAATTACAGATGACGACGGGACGGCAAGCTCGTTCCTGAAAGCGCTGACGGATTTCCGGCTTGAGGCCGCGCGGGGCTTTATCAGCAAGAATTTCGCGAGCAGCATCGACGTGCACGAGCTTGCGGCCACATTTGAAGGGGCCGCCGCCTGCAAGATGGTGTGCGCCGAGTTCGCAAGCTGCCCGAGAAACTGCAAGGTCAAGTCGGTGCTGGTGATGGACGAACAGTGTGCGCCGTGCGCCGTCGTCCACCTCCGTATGATACGGGAACCGGACAGCGTAAGCAACTGGAAAATATACTCCGTCGAGAAGGAGTGTTAGACATCAATACCAATGAAGCCCGTGAACTGCTTTTCAACGCCGCGGGGCGGCTGGGGGTGACTCTTGGCGGCGCGCAGCTTGAACAGTTCATGATGTATATGGATATGCTGCTTACGTGGCGCGAAAGGTTCAACCTGACCGCCATCTCCGACCCGCGCGAGGTCGTGCTAAAGCACTTTACCGACAGCCTGAGCGTCGTGCCGCACATTGGCGGGGATACGGCAAACGCGGTGGATGTGGGTACGGGCGCGGGGTTTCCGGGTATACCGCTGAAACTGGCGCTGCCCGGCTTGCGCGTTACGCTTCTGGACGCGGTGAACAAGCGTGTGGGGTTCCTGAACGCCGTGATCGAAGCGCTGGAACTGGAGGACATCCGCGCCGTTCACACCCGTGCCGAGGACGCGGCCCGCGTAGGCGGCGATCATCGGGAATTCTACGATCTGGCCGTGTCCCGCGCCGTGGCCTCCCTGCCCGCGCTGTCGGAATACGCGCTGCCGTTTGTGCGCCCGGGCGGAAGCTTTGTGGCCATGAAGGGGCCGTCCGTGCAAGACGAGCTGGACAGCGCGGGTCAGGCGATCCAGACCCTCGGAGGAAGTTACGCTTCCACAATTTCCGTGGAAATTCCGTATACGGACATTATACACAGCCTGGTAATTATAAGCAAATTTTCTCACACGCCGCCACGCTTCCCTAGAAAGGCGTCGCAGATCGCAAAAAGGCCCATCATACGATGAGCCTTTTTAATATTGTTTGCCAAAACCAAAGTATTTGAAATGTTCGAGCACGGAGGGCTTGTCTGGAAATGTGTGGTAATATATTTGCACGGCGGATAATTGCCATATAGTGAAATAACTTTAATTCAGACCAGTATTAGCTCGGCGATAAAGCGCCTCATTTGTGGAATGTCGGCGGCAGTAGGCCGACGTTTCCAGAAAATATTGGTTCGTCTCTCAAGTTGTTTCACTATAGAATACGAAAGAGGTGTACAAATGTTGAATAGTATGGTAACACAGGCAAACGAAGTCCTGCATCTTCCGGTAGACTGCATCAGGGCCAACCCGTACCAGCCGCGAAAGTTTTTCGAGCGCGCGAACCTAGAGGAATTGGCCGCCAGTATCAGGGAATACGGCGTGTTGCAGCCGATATCCGTCCGGCTGATAAACGGCTTTTCGTACGAGCTGGTGGCGGGAGAGCGGCGGCTGCGCGCAAGCAAGCTCGCGGGGCTTGCCACGATTCCGGCGATACTGGTGCGCATTAACGATCAGGAAAGCGCCATCCTGGCCATTATCGAAAACCTCCAGCGCGACAACCTCAACTACATAGAGGAGGCCGAAGGATTCGCCAACCTGATTGAAGACTACGGCTTCACGCAGGAGGAGCTGGCCAGGAAAATCGGCAAGTCGCAGTCAACCGTCGCAAACAAGATACGCCTGCTCAAACTGCCCAAGGCTCTGCAGAACTTCCTGATAGAAAGCAGCCTGAGCGAACGCCACGCCCGCGCGGTTCTCCGCCTTGAAAACGAGGAAGACCAGGCAATGGTGCTGACCCGCGCCGCCAAGGAGTCCCTGACCGTCTCCAAAACCGAGGCGCTGGTCGAACAGGTGCTTGAAAAAAAACACAGCGCCGGCGCGAACAAGCGCGAGTTTAAGCGCTGGGTCAAGGATGTGCGCATTTTTACGAATACGATCAAGAACGCCGTCGACATCATGAACCAGTCCGGCGTAAAGGCGGAATACATCGTCGAGGAGAACGACGGAGGCATGGATATTGTAATTGCGGTGCAGTACTAGGGTTAGACCGGCAAACAGAAATGAGCCCATGCTGATGTAGGCGTGGGCTCATATTTCAACAGGTTCTAAAGTATGGCTTCGAGCTTTGCTTTGAGCGTAGATTCCAGAATAGTCACGGTGTTAACCAGGCTGGACGCGCTGCGGTTGAGTTTCAGCATATGTTCGGTCGTGGTGTTCTCCGTTCCCGTGATTGCCTGTATCTTCTTGCCCTCGGCGTTTAGGATGTGGGCCAGGGCAGTTTCTTGCAGAGCCACGGACTGAATTATGTCGGTGACCGCCTGATATCGCGGATCTTCCTGCCCGCCTCTGATTTCCGTATATACCTCGTTGGAGCGCACGTCGTAGGCGCTGAGAAACCCGCCGCGAACCGGCGAATATGAGTATGTGATCTCCGCGCTGTTGACGGCCGGGTTTTGAGCGGGGACATGATCCGCCTTGGCCGAGAATACGACGGTAAGCGCTTCTCCGCCGGGAATGTCCGGCAGCGCGAAGCCGGTACCGGGGTCTGCGGCGGGATATGAAGCGCCGTTTACCGTAACGCTCCCGGGCACAAACGCGAGCCCGTCAGGCAGAGTGTCCCGGAAGAACGGCTCTGCCAGAGGATTGTCGGCGGGGTCAAACAGTGTCACAGTGTACTTCACGATCCCGCCGACTTCCACGGCGTCGGCGCTGGCGAGTTTGACAGGGAGGTACACCGGCACTTCGACTTCCAAGAATTCGATATTGTCCGCCGCACATGCGCTGTCCCAGCCCGCGGCTCCTATGCTTATAAGTTCGACGCTCAGGGACGTGTTGTCTCTCGAGTGTATTACGGTTCCTACCTGCTTCCATTCCGGTGTATTCGGGTTTGCGCTGATAGGCTCGCCAAGCTCCTCTTCATACATGACGCTGCCGTGCTGGTCGAGAATCCGCGCGCCAATCTTTTGATCGGCGGTCTGCGCAATCTTGGACATGTTCATCATCCACGCGCATAACAGGTAGTATGTGTTGGGCTTTACGGCTATCTTGCCGGTGAAGAACACATCTCCGGTTTCGTTGCCGCTTACGACAATCAGCCTGCCGGTCTCGCGGCCCGTCGAGCGGTCGGCTATGCGCCACCACGATCCAGACACGTTTGCGAAAGAGTTGCTCATTATATTTTGCAGTGTGAACTCGCCGTCATTTGGGGCCGGCGTTTCGGGGCCGGTCGGCAGTACATACACAAAATCCGTGCCCACTCCGGGGTACGGGTTTGTCGGCGCTCCGCTGTCAGAGGCTGTTCCCGCCTGAAATTCCCCGAACGTACCGCCGTTCGCCTCGACAATCAAGTTATCGGACGATATTACGACGCCGTCGTCAATTATTTCCGTAATGGGCGTATATCTTACCGGCCCATTCAGGAAGTTTACCACAAGATTGGTCGAGCCGTTTGGTATGTTCGCGAACCGGATCGACGGTTGAAGGCAGTCAAGATGCGTACTTCCCGGTGGTGGCGCGCTCACGTCGCTTATTGAGGGCATCGCGCTCTGCGGGATCGGGCCCGGAACCGCGTTTTGGAAATTGCCGGGCGTCGGAACGGCCGGCTCTCCGTAAGCCTGAACAATCCTGTAATCGCCGTTTTTAACGTGGTCAAAGAAGTAGCCTCCGTTTGTATCCGTGTACACGGCAATTCTTTCGCCCGTGTCAATTTTTTGCAGAACAATCGGGATGCCGGCTATTCCCGGTAGCGCGTCTGACGCGACGCCTGTCCTGTCTCTGTCGAATATGAGCCGCCCTGATATCGTAGCAGCCATAGTTTATCACCCTTTCCATATATTTTGTGGTGGGAGAATAATCTCCGTCCATTACAGACTATTTCGTTTTTTCGCGTAGACCTCTCAGCGCGTCCAGTTTTAGATACAGCATATATTCTAATTGTGTGGCGCTTATTATCATTTTTGTGACCGACTTGTTGACCTCCAGCAGATCTTCAGTGCTCCCGGCGATTTCCACCGCTTTTTGCAGCTTTTCTCCCTCGGCGTTGAGTATGTGAGAAAGCGCGGCCTCTACCATCGCGATAGACTCAATCAGATCGTTCTCGCATTGTTTTTCATCGTCGTCGGAGCAGTTGGCTTTGCATACATAATAGTTGCAGCGTTCCAGTTCAATTTCGCGTATGCCGTGGCGTAAAATTGACGGGTACTCGCCGTGTTTCAGCACAAGCGTCAGTATCTCAGGTTTGGTATGTTTACCGCGTTTGCATGGCTGCAACAACATGTCCTGTACGCGGTAGCCGTCGGGTATGGCAATTGTATGAACCAGCCGCCCTTCGCGGCTCAACAATTGAATCTCGGTCTTTTTGTTATTACGGTAAGCCGCCGCGTAGTAAGGCGCGGCCGACAACACCGCCAGGAAGCGTCCTTCGCATAGTCTTCGCAGGATTCGGACGCTTCCGCTGGTTTTGTCCGCCTCCAGTACGATTTCCGGGTACGCGACAAGCAGCGCGTCATTTTCGCAGTCATACGAAAGACCTGCAATCGGCGAACATATCTCTTTCTTGTCGATCTTGAGGGTTATTCGGTCTACTTCCCTGAGCTTTCGATCCAGCTTGTATACTTTGTCAACGTCACTGCCCGCGGATGCCCAGAAGCATTTCTCTCGGACATCGAACGCGATTGCTTTGTATGGCCGCCTGGTATGATAGCTGCCCTTTGCCGCGAATTCAGGGTTGAATTTGTATATCGCGTATTCCTTGGGAAGCGTGGCGAAAATATGACAGCCGTCAAAGGCCATCCCGGAAAACGCCTTATGTCCGTCCGCGTCCAGCGTGATTATATTTTTTTTGACTTCATCCAAAAATTACACCTCCTTGTACATTCATAATTCCAGTATATTCAAGGCGCAAAATTTGGACACACTATCGGGTTGTCCACATATACTGTTATGGAACAGACATTCCATAATGTTTAGGAGGTGAATTTGATGGGTATGCCCGTAATCGAACCAGGTCACGGCTCTCGGAGCCAGGCGATCACCGACCTGATACAATCCGTGGCTTTGCAAGAGGCTGCTCTTTCTCACATATTAAATGCCGAGGGTGAAAAGATGCAGAAGATAATCGGCCAGCATGACGTATCGCCGGAAGAACTGTTGAAGCTGAACAAATCCGTACAGTCGATGCTGAACGCGGTAACGCGCCTCGAGATGATATTCCTGGCGAAGCTCGAGCTGTTTGAGGATGAAAATCCGGATACGTAAGAAGAAAGATGATTGTTTGATACATCAAGCACAGAATTAGGCTACCGGCATATTTGCCGGTAGCCTAATTCTGTGCGTTAAAAATCCGTGACGGATAATCACGGACTTTTGACGCGTAAATAATAGTGAAAGAGATCGTTTATAACACTTCGGAGTCGTGGCGTGCTTTCAGGCGTGCCCAGCGGCGGTCGACTTCGGCCTGGATTTGATCCAGCATGTCGGCGTTGCCGGGCTTGGACAGGTGGCGTGTGCGTCCCATCATTTCAAACCATTGTGAGACGGGGATTTTTTTGTTTTTGTCCTCCGGGTTATAGGTCAGTGTGGTGACTCCGTTTTCGATTTCATATAAAGGATGGTAGCAGCAGTTGACGGAGGCTTCGATCACGGCGCGCTCGTCGGCCGGGACGTCGCCCCAGTTGAGGGGGCAGGCGGAGAGAGCCTTGACGTAGGCTGTCCCGAAGCGCCGCGAGTATTCTCCGGCTTTGGCGGCCTTGCGGATGAAGTCCATGGGGTTGTGTTCGGACACGGTTGCGATGTAGGGGATGTTTGTACCGGCCATTATCTGGGGCGTGTCCTTGTGGAAGCCGGCCTTTCCCTGCTGGGCGACTCCCACGTGGGAGGTGGAGGAGCGCGCGCCCATTGGCGTCGCGTAGGAGAGCTGGTAGCCGGTGTTCATGTAGCCGCCGTTGTCGTATTCAAACATTATCAGGCAGTGGTTGCGCAGCGCCGTGCCGATGCTTGGCCCCATGCCGATGTCCATGCCTCCGTCGCCCGATATCATGACGAAGGTGATGTCGCCGGAGGGTATTTCCCCGCGGCGCTGGCGCTGGTGGAAGACTTCGACCAGGCCGGAGAGCGTGGCCGCGCCGCTCTGGAACAGGTTATGGATGTAGGGTACTCGGAAGGATGTCTTTGGGTAGGGCGTAGTCACGACCATTCCGCAGCCCGTGTGGAAGAGCAGTACGACGTTTCCCTCGATGCCCTTTAGAAGCAGGTTGACGTTTACGGGAATTCCGCAGCCGGGGCACGCGCCGTGGCCGGGGGCTATGCGCTTTGGCATTGCGGCCAGGTCGGTTATTGCGCCGCCGGTGACTTCCATTTTACTGGTCTGGGCGTTGAAGCCGGCGGAGGTTACGCCGGGGCGGGAGACGTCTTCGGTAATGGGGGCGAAGAACTGGTTGATTTGAGTTTCGCCGCTACCCTCGTAGATTCCCAAGTAGTCGAAGCGGCGCGTGCTGCTTGCTCCAAGGAACTTGAAGCCTTCCTCCAGCATCGTTATGGCGTCGTCGACGTAGAAGTCGCGTCCGCTCAGGCCATAGACGCGGGAGATGACGGGGGTGCAGGCGCCGATATCCTGCAGCGCGGCCTTTACCTCGATGGTGAGATTCCCGCCGCCTGCGCCGTAGCTGTCCTGTCTGTCAGCGACTACTACAGACTTGGCGTTTTTTAGGCATGTGCTGATGTTTGCGGCGGGGAACGGGCGCAGTATGCCTAGCGTGGTGACGCCGACCTTCTTGCCCTTTTCGCGGAGCTTGTCTACGGCAACCATTGCGGTATCAAATGACGAACCAAGGATCACCAGCACGACTTCGGCGTCGTCGGTTTGATAGCATGTGGTGACGGAATAGGTTCGGCCGGATATTGATTCGTATTCGGCAAAGATTTCCGGGATGGCGTTGCGCGCGTCCTCCATGGCCAGGTGGAGCTGGTACTTGTTGTTGAGCAGGTCGGGTTCGTTCATATACGCGCCTATGGTTACGGCGCTTTCGCAGTCCAGGGCGGAGAATGATGGTTTATAGCTTCCCAGAAAGTCCTGGACGTCGTGGTCGTGCTCGAATACCTGCGTTCGGCGTTTCTGATGCGACGTGAAGAAACCGTCGAAGGCCACGATAACGGGGAGCTTTACGCGCTCCGCGATTTTCAGCGCCATTATGTTCATGTCGTAGACGGCCTGAGGGTCTTTTGCGAACAATATTATCCAGCCGGTGTTCAGCGTGTACATGACGTCGCTGTGATCGCCCTTGATCGAGAGCGGTCCGGAAACCGTGCGGCAGGCGATGTTCAGTACCATGGGCGCGCGCGTGCCGCTTTGCACGGGCAGTTGTTCCAGCGCGTAAAGCAGCCCGTTGGCGGACGTGGCGTTGAAGACGCGGCCCCCACCAAGCGCGCCGCCGTAGCAGATACCGGCCGCGCCATGTTCGCCGTCCGCGGGGATCAGCATTACGTCGTGCTCCCCTTCGGCTTTGAGATAGTCGAGATGCTCGGCGATCTGCGTCGAGGGCGTTATAGGGAAGTATCCCATTATGTGATAGTTTATCTGCTTAGCCGCGAAAGCCGCCAGCTCGTTGCCGCTTTCAAACATTGTTTTTTGAGCGTACATCAGTATGCCTCCCTAGGGTTTGTCATGAAATAAACTTCTCACTTTGCTTGTCTTCAAACCCTAACTTAATACGTTTCGTTGACGGTGGCGGATTCCGATTCCATATATGAGTTTGTGCCGGCGTCCTCGAATTGCATGTGCTCTACGATCAGGTCGATGTTGCGGACGTGGGTTTTGGAGAGGTCGTGCTCACGCTCGTTTCCGGCGGTCAGGGCGTCCGTGGGGCAGATGCCGCAGCAGCGTAGGCAGCCCTTGCAATGGTGGTAGTCGGGGCCTTTGTTCATCATGCGCTGCTTGCCCTTGTACTCGCCGCGCACGAACTGGAATACCATGTCGGGGCAGGTTATGTCGCATTGGCCGCAGTGTATGCAGGATTCAGCCTTGAACACGGGAATATAGCCCTCGCGCGAGGCCGTAAGGTCGTTGGAGACGGTTGAGCCGCAGATGGGTACGACTCCGCCGGTGGGGGCGTTCTTCCAGCCCCAGTCCGATTGGAGCTCCTTGTAGAACACGGGCTCGTACCTGTCGTCGGGTTCCAGTTTATGGCCGTTTGCGGACTCATAGCCTCGGCGGATTCCTTCCAGGTTTCCCTTGAGGGCTTGCGGGTATTTTGCGCCAAGGGTATTGCTGACGATACGCTCCAGCGCCTCCAGCGGGATGAAGCCGCTGACCTTTGCCAGCGCGCCGAGCATAACCATGTTGACGCGGGTGTCGGCTTCGGCGGCAATCGAGAGCGCGTCAATGCAGACGAGGGTTCCGGCGTGCATCTTTAGCGTGTCGCGGATGGTCTGAGGGTCCCCGGCGGTGTTGACCACCACCGTGGTTTTTTCGGTGACGCCGGCCATCACGGGAAGCTTGCCCGCCATGCGCTCGTGGAACAGGCCGAGAAGGTGGGGGGTTTCCACGGGGCTATTGATCCTGATCGGGACGCTTTCGTCGCTGTAGCGTATGAACGCCTTTACCGGCGAACCGCGTTTCTCCGAGCCATAGCTTGAAAAGCTGGAGCAGTTAAGCCCAAGCTCTATCGAAAGTTCACCCAGTATCTTGCCGGAAAGGTTCGCGCCGAGCCCTCCTATCGATTCCAGGCGTATCTCGTAGTATCCGTAATCGTTTATTTGGGGAAGTTTGGTAGGTTGCATGTCGGCCTCCTTGTGTTGTGGGGCTGTGTTGCCGTTTGAACTTATAGTCAATCAACCTGAAAACCGTACAATAGAACTTGTCTTTTTTCCGCAATGCGTCGTCATCTCCTCCGCCTACGCTGGCACTTCGGATGCTAAAAGTGTGCCACCGGCACACAGCATCCTAGCGTGCCTTTAGGCACGCGTCGTCGTCGCTTCCTAGCCTTACGAAAAAATCCTGCGTCCTATTTTACGATTTTCAAGTTGATTGACTATATTGTTTGCAGGAGGCGGGAAAATATGCGCGCGGCGGAAATAAATACCGCCTGTCAGTCTGATTCCTGACAGGCGCTGTCTTGTCGTTCCCGGATTTTTAGGATGTCGCCGATTTCACATTCCAAGGCTAGGCAAATTTTTAGGAGAGTTTCTTTATCGTACCTGCCGACCTTATTCTTATAGTATCGGGTAAGGGCTTGATACTGGATATCGGCACGTTTCGCAAGCTCATATCTGGACATATCTTTTTCTTTTAAGATTTCATCCAAAACTATCATGAACTGTTTACTCATTATCAATCACCTATATGTACTATAATTAACATATATGTTATTGACAATTCATTAATTATAATATATATTAATATTGATATATAACTAGGAGGTTATTTTTATGAAATGCGAAAACATCAACTGCGCCCATAACAAAACCTGTTCCCGTGTACCTGACGACAACGTGGTTTATAATTATCTGGGATCATTTGACGGCCATCTTTAATTTAGGGGTGGAATGCGATTCTTTTGAAGAGATAGGTGGACAACAACCTCGTGAAATTAAGGGAAGTTCGTAAAAAAGCTTGCAAAAAAGTCATAGGTGCGGTATAATTAGGGTATAAATAAAGCGAGGGCGCGTTAACGCCCTCTGGCCACATCGTATTTAGACGGTTAGGGCTTGCACACTACTTTGGAAAAGTAGCCGCATATCCGAACGCGAATTCAGGAGCGGCTATTTTTTATACCTGTCGTCCAAGAATTTCAGGACATGCTTCACAGCAAATTTACCAAGCGAAATAGCTAATGGCAAGCTTACTAGAAAAAGCATAGCAGTTTCATATGCCGACATGGGGCCTCACCTCCCCTCTGTTGTTGCGTGAGGGTGTGCAAGCCAAATATACCGCCCTATACGATGTGATTGAGAAAAATTGTAACATAGCCGTTAAGAAAACACAAGCCTGACCTGGTATCCTTGGATATAAGCGGAAATGGATTGACAGGTCTTGCGGCGTGCGGTATACTCTATGAAAGTCGTAAGTTGACGCGGGAGGTACTTAATGAGCCGTAAGATACTTGTTGCGGACGACGAGAAGAACATCGTCGACCTGATAACATACAATTTGAAGAAGGAAGGCTACGGCGTGATCGCGGCATATGACGGCAAGGCGGCGCTGGAGCTTGCCCTGAACGAGAACCCGGAGCTTATACTGCTGGACATAATGATGCCCAAGCTGGACGGTTTCGAGGTATGCCGCAAGATACGCGAACGCAGCCAGGTTCCCATCGTGATGCTGACCGCTCGGGCGGAGGAGATCGACAAGGTGCTGGGCCTTGAGATGGGCGCCGACGACTACGTGACAAAACCCTTCGGCGTACGTGAGCTGATGGCCCGAGTCAAGGCGAACCTGCGCAAGCGGGATGGCCACGTTCCGGTGGGCGAGGCGTCCCAGATGCTTCATTTCGGCGAGATAAGCATCGACGCCGCGCGATACGAAGTTACGCGCCGCGGCGAAGCCATAAACCTGACGCGCCGCGAGTTCGAGCTGATAAAGTTTCTGGCGATGGCCAAGTCGCAGGTGTTCTCGCGCGAAGCGCTGCTCGAGAAGGTTTGGGGATACGAATACTTCGGAGACGTGCGAACCGTCGACGTCACAATCCGCCGCCTGCGCGCCAAGGTCGAAGACAACCCCGACAAGCCGCGCTACATACTCACAAAACGCGGCGTCGGCTATTATTTCAACGAAGTTTACGGCCCCGACGAAGACTAAAAAACTCTTGCATTATCGCGGTAAATAGTGTATAATATAATAGTATCCAACAGCTGGATAAATGAGGATATAGATGGGTATGATATAAAAAGCGCCGGCAATCGCCGACGCCTGCCCAGCCTACTCATTTGGCGGTTGGTTTTGCAGCTATCGCTTACAGTTTAGATGTAATCATTAACCGCTTACCATTGCCGTGGGGCGGTTATTTTTTTGTATTTTTACCTTGCGTATAGATGAGCGTCAATAGTATCAATGACAAAAACTCATATACCGATAGGGCAATCATACATGCACCTCCTTTCTTTAAGCTGCGAAAGCGGCTTATTTTAGGAAGTGCAAAACCAACCGCCCGTAGACCGGGCATGCATATTATACCATGCCTGGACTGGATGTGCAAGCGACGCGTGATTTCTAAAAAACTCTTGCGCTGCCGCGTTAAATAGTGTATAATGTAATTAGAATCCAACAGCGGGATAAATGAGGATATAGAAGGGCATGATATAAAAAAGCGCCGGCAATCGCCGACGCCTGCCCAACCTACTCACTTGGCGGTTGGTTTTGCAGTTATTTTAGCTGATTAGAAATAACCGCTCACCATTGGCCACGGGGCGGTTATTTCTTTGTATTTTTACCTTGTAATAGGATCAGCGTCAAAAGTATAAGCGAAAGCAGCTCATAAGAGCTAAAGGTAAACATACATGCACCCCCTTTCTTTACGCTGCAAAAGCAGCTTGGGGTGCAAAACCAACCGCCCGTAGACCGGGCATACATATTATACCATGCCTGGACTGGATGTGCAAGCGGCGCGTGATTTCTAAAAAACTCTTGCGCTGCCGCGTTAAATAGTGTATAATGTAATTAGAATCCAACAGCGGGATAAATGAGGATATAGAAGGGCATGATATAAAAAAGCGCCGACAAGCGCCTGCGCCTGCGCCTGCGCCTGCGCCTGCGCCTGCCCAACCTACTCATTTGGCGGTTGGTTTTGCAGTTATTGTAGATAATTAGAAATAACCGCTTACCATTGCCAGGGGCGGTTATTTCTTTGTATTTTTACCTTGCGTATATATGAGCGTCAACAATATCAAAGACAAAAACTCGTATACCGAAAAGGTAATCATACCGGCCCCCCCTTTCTATACGCTGTGAGAGCGCTAAGGGTGCAAAACCAACCGCCCATAGGCTGGGCAGGCATATTATACCACGGCCGGATGGTGTACGCAACCTGATTGTGAATAAAAATGTCAAAGCTAGAAATAATACTTAGCAAGCCACAGCCGGAGTTTGCGGAATTGGCTTGGGTGTGCCGAAGAGATACCGCGCCCGCCGAATATTACATGTCTGTTACAGTTAAAAAAATAGCTTGAAACTGCCGGAAAATTGTGCTATATTTTCTGGTGTAGTTGCGAAATTTGCCGCAAGTGTTGTAGCTGCGCTGTACACAAGTGCCACCCTGCCCCTGTATATTACACTTGCATTACATCTTGCGACTTTGCTTGACGGTAAATTTGGGCAATGCTATAATACCTTTGTAATTTGAGATAAACGCCTGGCAAAAAAAACCATGAACCGCGCAAACGCGGAAACATGAAACCAGACACAGGCGTCATGTGTTGCTAATACTGTTTGTCCATTACACCACCAACGCAATGGCAAAGCGGCAGCAACCGCCTTATCTCAAAACTCAAATCTTTAAGGAGGAAAAGGAATGAAGAGAAAATTATCTCTTTTGATGGCCGCTGTAATGGCTCTTTCCGCGCTGCCGTTTACAGCGACCGAAGTTCAAGCCAGATCGACGAACGTGCCTGTTGGTATTCCGGCTTCTGTTGTGCCGAATAACTCAGTGTTCGTTGAAATGGAGAACGCACCCGCTATTGGTCTTGGTTTGCCTGGCAACATGATTGGGGCAATAACCCCAAGCGCAGGAATGCCTTACGCTATAAGAGGCGGCTATCTTGAAATGAGGCTTGAAGGGCCGGTAAACGCAGGCGACACATTCAGACTTGATCTTGACAACGCCGAATGGTTCTTCCGCGCCGCAGCAAATGCAGTACAAGGCGGAGCAATCTGGAACAGCCGCGCAACTGCCGGCTATGGATTTGGCGCAGGCATAAGCTCAGACAACAGCATTAGGTCTTTCTTGGAAGACGCCCACATTCTCGACGGAGCAACAGTAGTGACTGGTTCAACTGGTCCGGCTTTAACAACTGCTGCCAATCCGTTTTATCCGGGTCTTGCTGCCAACGAAGGACACGCGGTTCAGCAACAGGCTCGTGCGTTGCTGGATTCTACTACTAACAGCGTAGGCGGCATCGTAACCGCTCGCGCAGGCATCGGCATTCGCCAAGGCGAACCCGGTGGAGGCGCCGAACTTGGATGGTCCCGTCTGGGAACCAGCACCCATCAGGGTGGAAACACTGAGTGGAGAAGAAATGATCGTGGCGCTGCCGCGGCAAATCGCGTCCCGATGACTTATGACATCAACAGAGGCGTATTTATACCTAACACCCCGGGTAACCAGGGCAGCTATATCAGGTTCGGCCGTTATTCTATCGCCGGCACAACCGTCGGTCAGCCGATGAACGCCGGAGGAAGCGGACTTACGCCTAACCCGAGAAACGAAGTTCCTTATATGCTGAACGTTTCTCAGACAGACCCGAGAGTTGCTACCGTACACGTCCTTGAGAGCCACGACTTCAGAACTGGCGATCCTTGGGTAATCCGTATACCTCTCGCGATCAGAGTTACATCCGCTGACGACGTTACTCTGACCGTTATCACTGCCGGTCACACCGCGTTTGTTACTCCGGGTACTCACATCATCGTATCGGCTAGCGGCATCTCCACTTCCGCACACGTTGTTGACCCTGTAACCGCACGTGACAGATTTGAAATCGAGCGTCTTGTTGTCAATGAGCTTAGAACTAACTCCGTTAGACGTACAGCTCCTGGCGACACGGATGGAGTAACAACTACTTCCGCCGCAAACGCTTTTGACCTTGTTCTTCCTCCGGGCTTCTACTTCGAGAACAACCTTCCTGAAATCAGGATGTTCCTTGAAGAAGGACTGAGATGGGGTGCAAACACATCTGGAATTCACGCAGACGCTCCGACAGGTGAGCAGGCCGGCTGGGCAAGGCATGCTTGGGGTCTGGCAACTGTAGGCTCAAACGTTCATTGGAATAATATCGGTCAGGGCGACTTCAACATATTCTTCCCGGACGGATATGAAAACAATCGTAACAGACTGCGCGTTCGTCTGAACAACTTTGTTGAATCTCAGACAATACCAGGTACTATCGCAATCGAAGGTCTTGTAATCTGGGCCGAAGAAAACGCACCGTTTGACGTTGACGTCGAACTGGAACTTCGCAATACAGATTGGATCAACCGCTACACAGCTTGGACAGGTACAGCTGGTCAAGGAGGCCCTCCTGCCGGTTGGAACGCACAAGCTACCAACCCTGCTAACTGGACATGGTTTGCCGCTCAAGGCGGTGTACCTGCCGGTTGGGTTCCAGCAAACTTTGTAAACGTAAACGGTGGAGTCGCTGATCCTACCGGAGCCAATACTCTTGCTTGGATCGCTAACTGGCTTGGCGGAGCAAACAGCGCCAGAATGTGGCAGGGAGTTTCGGTTCCCGCACCGCACATTCCATTTAACCAAGGCGGCGGAGCTTTAGCAGAGCAAAACAGAGGCAACATGATCTCCGCACAGACAATCCGCGCGGCAGCTCGCAGAGATTGGGAAGTAAGACTCAGCACTCAAGGCAACATTCCTGAGCTTATCAGCGGACGTTACGAGAGCCCGACTTCCATGGCTCACGTAGATCATCAGACCGCAAGAGTAGTATTTGAAGAAATCGTACCGAACAGCTGGTGGGCAGGACGTCAAGTTATCCTTAACCTTCCTGAAGAAGTTAGATGGCGTAGAGTCTACTTTGAAGAAGTATCGGGCACAAGCTCGCATACAATTCAAGAAGAGCACACCTATGTCAATATCAGCCATACCGTACAGAACCTTGCGGGCCATAACCACCACGCTTCCGCAGGTCAGGGCGCACAGCGCGGAGTCCGTTTCGACGCTAACAGAATGTTCTGGACAGACGTACTTGCGTTCCGTGGCAATAACAATCAAAACGACAGAGTATTCATCCGCTTTGACGCTTGGGTATCTATAGCCGCTCCGTTTGAAGGCGACATCGTCCTTACAGCTACCGGCTCCGCAGTACCTGAACACGTACAAGAGTGGGAAACTACTAACCGCGAAGGTCTTCCTTCCACAGTAATAGCTACAGCCATTCCTCCGGTTCGTGTTGAAACCAGCATCACCGACACAAGAATTGGCTACCAGTGGCAGCAAACTGCCGACATCGTCATCACAGAGACTCGCCCAGGCAACCTTATCCGCGGCAGAAACGTTCGTCTTACTGTGACAGACTTTGTACAGATCGACACATTGTTCTCGCCTGACGTTCAAATCGAAGTAACAGGCGGAAACCTTGTAATCAACAACATCGGCACAGGCCTTGCCGGATCGCTGTTCCCATACCGCGAAGGCGTACCGACTCTTGGCGTAGAAGCAAACAGGGGAACTCTGAGCTTCGACATTCAAGGTCAGTCGCACGGCGAACCAGCCGTAATTACAGTTTCCAACGTAAGCGTACGTGTTGACCGTACTGTTCCTGAAACAAACGACCGTCCGTTCTCAGTAGTAGTCTGGGGTTCGGCTATTGCCAACAACTTCGGCCACTATGACACTCGTCCGGTAGGACAGTCCGCACACAACTGGCCGCTTCACGAGCGCACTAATAACGACAGATTCGCAAACCACCCAGGTATCGTCACTGACTATATCCGCGTAGTAACAGGCGGAGACGGCAGCCCATGGCTTACCCAGGAAGTTCGCGTATCCGACAGTGAACTGTACTACACTGTCAACGGCGTACCGTTTGAAATGGACGTAGCTGCGTTTATTGATCCGGAAAGCAACTCCATGTTCGTACCGCTTCGTTTCGTAGCAAACGCGTTTGGTCTGCATGACGAAAGAGACATCGTTTGGGATCCTGTAAACCGTGCTGTAACTATCATCCTGCCGACCGGCAGAGTGGTTCAGTTCCAGGTTGACAGCCCGATCATGCTCGACAACGGCGCTCCGCGTAACATTCTGAATGCCGCTGGTCAGCCGATCACTCCGATCATCAGAGCCGTAGGCGATAACGACGGTGGAAGAACATTCCTTCCGTTCCGCTTCCTTGGTGAAGTAGTATTCGGTGTAGAAGTTGCTTGGGAAGAAGCAACCAGAACCGCTATCTTCAACCCAAGCGCCAACGTAACTTCTGAATAACAATCGCGCAACACGCAATACAGGAAGGGCCCCCCTAACCCGGGGGCTTTTCCCTTTCTACAGGGGTGTGTCAACAAATAAACTTCCCATTTTCTTTGTGTTTTTGCGCGGCTTCCGCGTCAGCTTTTCCGCCTACGCTGGCGCTTCGGATGCTAAACGTGTGCCAGTGGCACACACCTAGCATCCGAAGCGCCAGCGTAGGCGGAGGAGGTGACAACGAAGGGTGGAAAACCGACCGCAAAGACGACAGCAAAAAGATATTAGACAGGTTCTTACATCCACGCAAAAATTCTGCGGAATCTTGGGAAATTTATTTGTTAACAGACCCCTTAAGACTTTACTTCGCCGATGCCGTATTATATAATATATACTATGCCAACGACACGAAGGAGGTACTTTCTCATGACCAGTAAAGAGTTTAGTGTGTTTGCTGAATTGCTGCTTGACTTAGTCAGAAAAAAAGACTACGAAACGTTGGAGCGCATACTTAGCAAAGCGGCGGACGATAGCAGGAATTAATTTGTAAGGATACCGCAAGTAGGCGCGGAGCTATGGCATACGAGACGGAGGTCAGTATGGGTATGACAGACAGGCAGTTTGACGCTTATCAGGAAGAGTTGTTGCAGTTGCTGCATCAGGCTCGCGAAGAAATAAAAGAAGCCGAAAGCAAGACATTGGATAAGCTTATACAGAATATCGAAAAGCGGTTAAGCCGGCCGTAATTCTAGACACCGGCCGCTGTCAGGCACACTATTCAGATTTTGCAAGGAGGTGCGGAGCTATGGCGTACGAGACGAAGGTCATATTGGCGCTGCTGGCTCAGCAGATAGGAAGAGCGAAAAGCGTGAGGGAAGCGTATACTGTTGTAGCGAAGGCCGCCAATGTGGAAGGGATGATACTGCCCCCCTACGACGAATTTCTAAAAGAGGCGGAGGGTGAGCAGTCATAGAAAGAATAGAAATGATCGCGCTTTTTAGCGCATTCAAGAAGCTGTATGAAAAAGGGGATCACCAAAGTGTCGAAGAATTAATCGACGAAGTGCTCTCCGAAGCCCGAAAGGAGAAGTGAGGATAAAATTATGAAGAAATTGAGATGCATGGCGGTGGGTCTGGCTGTTGCTATTGTTTTTACGGCGACGCCGATTTACGCTTCCGCCGCAAGCATAACTTTACTGCCCTATCTTGCGGAGCGTGACCTGGACGACAACACACGAGTACTTACGCTGGAAGAGGCGTTTAGGATGGCGGAACGCAACAATTCGTCTATCGACATGTTGAACGACAGCTTGCGATTCATCGAGCAGCAGCGAAGATCGCTTCAAATCGACGCAGACAACGCTTGGCGCTTCGGGCAAGGCCGCCAGGACTTTTCCGCAGAAGCGGCAAGACGCGCGATACGCTCGATAGATATGACAATAGGAACCGCGCCCACCAACATACAGATTATGGAGACGACAAGCCGCTTTTTGGTTCTCAGTACTCTTAACACAATCCGCTCAAATGAGATGGATTTGATTCTGCTACGCGAAACCGTAGCGTTGCAAACTGTGGCGCTGAGCCATGCCGAACTGCGCAATAGCCTTGGTGTAGCCAGTGACGCGGACGTAACCTCCGCAAGGCAAGACCTTGAGAGCAGTCGGGCAATGATGCGCACGCTCGAGATCGGCCTGAGCAGTCAGCGCGCTTCGCTTAACTATATTTTGGGGTTGCCGAGCGACGCGGATATCTATGTCGAACGTGAGATACAGCTCGAAGCTGGAGATATTTCAGACCGGGTGCGCAATATCCACTACTACGCAGACAGACAGATTGTGACCGATCCCTCGATAGCCGTGCTGCGACGCCAGCTTGCTGACGCCCAAGTCAATTACGATATGGCCGAGAATTGGCTGCAAAACACACACCCCACACCGCCCGGCATGCCTTTCAACCCGCAGACCAATCCCACTGACCGCGCAAGTATGCTAAATGCGCTCAACAGCGCGTCACGTGAATTACGCGACTCAATCGACAGTATGCGTGAGAACATATTACAGGCATACAACCAGTTGCGCCAGCTTGAAGAACGGCGTGCAACCTTATTAATCGATCTCAGACGGGCGCACGATATCTACGATAACGCTGTGGTCAGCCTGGCTGCCGGTGTTATTACCGAGCACGAAGTAAATTCCGCGCGCTTGGCTATCCTGAATGCTGAGGCTGCTATCATTGAGAATGCCCTTGCCTATGAGATTAGATCGTTTGCCTTCGATTCACCATTTTTGCTTGGCGGGTGATCTGCAGATACAGCGTCAGCTTAGCTAGCTAAAGAGCTGACGCTTTTTGTTTGCAAAATGCATAAAATTTGTATGAATATTTTTTGAAATATTGTGTTGACAAGCATTTGAACGTGTGATATTATTAATTTTGCGTTTCCGAACCTTGAAAACTGAATAGGGGAGAAAGGTAATTCGTTAAGGGAGCGAGTTAGGATACAGGGGAGTCTGAGAAGCAAGGGTATGCGAATGGATCACAGAAGGTGTGAGAAAGGAGTATAG
>Ga0131853_10008006_pt1 | contig 19208 bp, 5 predicted proteins | sample TergutLab28metaG_FD_92764 | JGI IMG/M metagenome (GOLD analysis project Ga0131853, IMG submission 92764) | Labiotermes labralis P1 segment gut microbial communities from Petit-Saut dam, French Guiana - Lab288 P1 (version 2) (version 2) | ecosystem: Host-associated > Arthropoda: Insects >...
CACGTTCCAAGGCATGATACCTAACATAACAGCAGCATACACATGCCGCAAAGCAAGATACCTAAAATAACACAGCATACACGTTCCAAGGCATGATACCTAACATAACAGCAGCATACACATACCGCAAAGCATGGCACCTACAACAAAACATCAGCATACAAGTTCCAGAGAATGATACCCAAATAAAATAGCAGCACACACACAGTACAGGGCGTGATATCTAAGATTAACACACCAGCACATACACGTTCCAAGGCATGATGCCTAAAATAACACACCAGCACACACAGGTTTCAAGAAGAAACGGAGATAGTTTTAAACGATGCCCTCAATAGTTCACGGACACAGCAGCCGTATTTTTGAACCTAGTTAACAGATTCCACAGCCCCAAGCCCATTCAGAGGAAGAACCATACAATTTGCTTGTAAATTTGTCCGTGACGATTCACTCTTAGGAAGAACAAACATATTGCCTTTGTGTGTCGTCGGCAGCGTGGAAATAAATACACATCGAAGCATAGGCAAGGCATAAGCCATGTCTTCCAGAAATCTACAAACGTCACCTGTCTTTATCGAGCTGATGGTCAGCATTTCTGAGACTCGGAATGCGATAAAAACGCATTTTCCGCGGTTTAGTAGCCTCAGTACACCCGAGACCCGCCTACATGTTCAGTGAAACACATTATCCCAGATACATACACAAAAAAACACACACACAAAACGTACCCACGCGCGCACACACACCTGGGTCCTAAGTTAAAGATTTCCCTACAGCTACACATCATCTGTTGCAGAGGTAACAGCAACACTTTAGACCACGAGGAAACGCAGCCACCGCCCCTCCCCCTTCTATAACACAAATATACTGCTTTAAAGGGACTTTATCATCGCGAGACTTCAGCAGTTGCAGAGACATGCGGGTCCTGCCTCTATTAAAATATCCAACAAATTATCCAGTTCAATTCGCAATCCAGTGCTCTCATTTTGTAAACAAGAAATGAACTATGGAGTCCATCACATGGCACGGACGTTCTTCGAGAACCTAAGCGACTATCAGTTCTTTTTTTAAGAAGCTGATCGTACAATGTCGGTAGATTTCGTTCGTTTGAAGCGTTGACAACAGTGAATGGCCAGTGCAGCTTACAAACCTACAAGTTGCAGGAACGCCCACGCAACTTTTGGTTCCAGCACGCTCTAATTACGTGTTTGTCACTACCTAAACACGTGTGTAATGAAACGCACAATCGGAATGTCGTGCGGGTCGCGTCGGCCATTTCATCTCTTCACGCAAATCGATAAGTTGCAATTAAATTTGGCACTTCACACATTACCAAGCAAATTGAAACTTCGTTGAAAAGGATCAAATATAAACCCCATTTTGTATGGAGCTAAAATAAAATTTTATCGAGTTTCTCAACACCAATATATTTTGCACTGAACGTTTACTGAAGTAGAGGTTCCTGTTTTATAGTATATGACAACACGCAGACTGGCACTCAGAGACGAGCTGTCGGTCTCCATCCACAATCATAAGATTTGCAACTGAGATCTTGCTCGTAACACCGATTGCGTTCAGAGACTGTAACATCTGGAAGCACGGCGCATCATTCGCCAGCTATTTGAGTTCATTTTCAAGAGTTGTTATTGTGGTCGAAATACAAACCTGTAACACATGTTAAAAGATCTTAGATCGGGATACAAAAAATACTTTAAAGACACTGTACAAGATCACCCTTTGTACCTCGTCTGCCCTGACTTGCTCTGTGCGGTAGGTGACACATTTTACGGGACACGGGTGGGGTTCATCGGATCCACACGTAGTCTTCATTATTTGTTTATGTATTTGTTTATTTGTATCTGAAATGCAACGTCTGAGCTTGTTTAATTAATCAAATAAAAATCATATTCTAACTAAAGGAAAACCAACAGTCACTTCATTCCCGCTCTTGTAACCTGATGTTTCAGGTTATCACACTCTCCACCACCTCACTCAATCAGCTCTCTTACTCGTCTACTAGCGTTAGCCACCCAATTCCGTCATCTTCTGCTAACGGGGTTTCCTATTTAAAGCTCTCTGTATGCAACCCCTCCTATTTATCACCAATGGTTTCTTGAATGTACGCTGACAGTTTAAATTCAAGATGGACGGTACCGAACTGGCCGCAAATGACGTCAGCAGTCGCTCTCTACTGTAGTAACAATGTTCGGCTACAACACTGTAGAGTTACAAAAAGCAAAAGAGACGAACTTGGCAAATAACAGTACCTCCATTCTTGAGCACCCTATAACTCATCAGCTTCAACACTCTCTACTGAGGATTACGATGGCGTCTGCTCCGGCTTTTCGATCTCTTTTTCGGTTGTCCTAGTTCTCTCCTCTCCTTTGGTTCCCAATTATGAACAAAGGGCTTGCATTGGCAATCTGCCTACCTTTAATTTGCACACAATTATGCAAATATTTCCTACTCAACTCCTATCTTCACTGCCGCATCTTAGATTAACTCTTTTCCGATTTTTCGTAGCTTTCAACTCTTTCAGTTAGACTTATACCTAGTAATTTGTTTGCTGTTTATTTACTGTTCTGGTCAAGACAATGTCTAAGGCTATACGGCCTTGAATAATTGGATCACTGGGTAAAGGGAGAACCTGAAAGAACTTGGAAGGACTGACTGTGGCATAATTCAAGTCCAATCCAGACATATGCCTGGAGCACATTAGGAAAACTACATAAAACGGTGCCCAAGTCAAGAACCGAACTGGGAAGATCGCGAAGAGGAGTCAGAAAAATTACCGGTAGAACGAACACCCTCGACATATTAACACTGTCAACATGCGATATTTGAAGAAATTTATAGAAGAACCCTGTTAGGACAGAATAAGTACTTCAGCAAGTCGATATTAGTAAGTGGACAGCCCTAGTGAGAAGTACCTACTGCACAGCACTCGATCAAACCCCAGAGGTGCGCTTCAAGTGTTGACAGGGGATCGAAGGTGAATCGAACCGTAATTCGCAATTAACTGGGCACTATCTGTAAATAAATCGTTCAGCGTCATCAATTATGACTGGAGAGAGACCCGGCATGGCATAGAGGCCTATGAAAGCAATCCATACTCTGCGTAACTTGATTATAGCCTACATACGATGACACAAACCATTCAGAACGTTGCGTCTTGTTAGATGCACAAATAGTATCTCCGTCAATGAAAGTTATTCAGTTTCGAGAGGGACTCAAAGCAAATGTTCCTGATCAACAATAGAAAGAAGCTTGTAAAGTTGCTAATCTCAAATCTGAGTTCCTAGACTATTTCGCCAATAACAGTGTCCCACTCTTTAAGACCATTCTCTCCAAATACTGACATATCCGGGCACACTTTTCAAGTATCGATATACATACAGACAGGAAGTGAGAAATAAGTGCAGAGTATTAGTTGGAAAGTGATAGGGATGTTATCGGTTATACGGTCGCAATTTCCAGACACTGTCGGTACTGATAAGTTGTTTTCACCAAAACAACTTGTTTCAGAAGCCACTCAGTTACGGCACAAGACGGCTATACAGTAGCTGCATGTAATCAACCAACACAGCGACACCAGCACAAGAAACAGCAAAATACCTCGGGACATCTAGCAATTTTAAGTTATCAAAATGTTAAACAAGAATCTTAAAGAGTCTGAAGTCGTTATTACGGCATACTAAACAAAGCACAATCAATTACGTCAATTTAAACGCATTTAACGAAAAACTGTATCAGCTGCTGATTACGCCACTTGTTCATGATCGCAGGACAGTGGAAGCATGTTGCGGAGACGTACCCTAGTAGTAATGTACACAACACTGCAATATTTAAACACAGGCGACTGGTAAGTCGCTTTAAATTGTGAAGAGCGACACAGCGTATCAGAAGGCACAAGCACAAACTAGTTTACAGTATTAAAATGGTTACAGAAATGTGGTGAAACGGCGTAAACTGAATAATAATGCCTCCAATGGCGGACTTCCACGAAAGCGTGAATGCACTTCTGGATTTAACGTGAGCAGCAAGTTTCTTGACCATAAACGTAACAACGAAGATTCTGCTGACACGATGACGTCACCATTTCAGCTATGTTCTGTCTCAGGATTATGTAAATTCTGAAAAACAGACTTAGAAGTATACCTTTACCTTACGTTCTGTAAATTTAGCGTTTGAATTAAATTTTCATAATGATACCGACTTACTGCAAGAGGGTGTGGACGAAACATACAGTGTATTCGGGACTGAAAACGGAGACAGACAGCACCCAGGCAACGAGTACACTTGCGAGTGGCAAGAAAGGGTTGTATGTGTTGCAAGAAAAGTTTCATCCCTCAGATGGTGAAAAATCAGGCTCCAAAATAATCGAAATTAGGCGCCACTCTCTCTGCTTAGTTACCTTTTATATAGGTATACCCGAATTCCATTTTCCAGCACATACATAAAATGACTTACGTCCTTTCTGCAGCTCGTATAGATGAGGATAATGTTGCCAGTAAGTATAAAAGGAGAAAAGACGTCATCGCTACGTCTCATATTATCACTGCACTAAAAGTCACCAGACTATCAGATTCAACAACGAATTTACTGAATTCATGCGGCGTGTTACTTTACCTTACTTCCATTGGGACTGTAAAGTCTCCGACGCGACGTCCTCAGTCTGAAGACGTATTCAGCAACTAACTCAGCTTACCTGCAGGAAATGAAAAGAATACAAATCAGTCGGTTGCACGATTACTAATAAGGGGATAAGGTAACATGAATACCAAACTGCTGGGCTGCGATACAGGTTCCTGGGCAGGACGTGAGACTGTAAACCGCAGAACTCCAACGATCACAATTTTCCATTGAAGGATTACAGCCTTGTCTTCGGCTCAAACGACAGCATATCGAAGCATGCACTTTACTAATCACGGGGTTATTCTCTGAACGGCGCAATGTAATTTTATTAAAGGTGCTTATCTAAAATTCACAATTCCAGCCGACATTTTTTCTACTTCTTCTGTAATCGTCTTCAGCGGCTCTCAAAAAGTTCGGCAACTGAACAGCTAAGTTTGTGTTTTGTTGCAAATTCAACAACTTTTTAAAAGAAATGAGTTCAAGAAACTTGTTTATACAGACGTTTCCAAGCGCAGTTCTCTCGTGTATTCAGACTGCCTTCTCGTGTGTGGCCTCCGTCATATGGATGTATTCTTGCGGAGAGGTAATCCTGTGTGTCCCCAGCTGTCCGCCATGTTACTTGGTGATTAAACAAAGTGCAGTAGAGAATTAATTTCAAAACTGATAATTAATTCGTTAAAGATTAAGCCTAAACATGTTTAATGAGACAAAGAGGGATTTAATTATTTGGAAAACAACAACACAGGATGCAGATATGTGCAAAATTGAATGCAAAAAGAGACAAAGGATGAAGTAAAGAAAACAAAAAAATAGGACAAAAAGGGAGGAATAAAGAAGGAGTGATGAAAGAAAACGACGTTAAAAGCGAAGAGAACGACCGAACGTAGAATGAAAGAAGAGAATGGCAGGAAAGAGAAGGTGATATGAAAGAAGTGACAAAGGAAACAGCTGATGCATAGGCGAGCGAATAACTGAATAAACATTAAAGTACCTGCTGGAGCTGTCCTCTTACATGAGCCTAGCAAAACGCTATAGTAGTGTAAAGCACATATGTACAGTCAATAATAACATTACGTCACCTTCACCTATTTCTCACAACAATACCATCAACAGTGATTTTCTAAAGACCTGTAACAATGACTGACGAGTAGTACGTTGAACATAACAATATATATCACCATAAAAGGTGGGCCGGGTAGCTCAGTCGGTATAGCGATTGACTACGGGCTGGACGGTCCGGGATCGAATCCCGATGAGGACAAGAATTTCCCCCCGTCCAGACCGGCCCTAGGGCCCACCCAGCCTCCTGTAAAATGGGTACCGGGTCTTCCCCGTGGGTAAAGTGCGGCCGGGGCGTGCTGCTGACCACTCACCCCTTCTAGTGCCGCGGTCATGGAAGAGTAGAGCTATACCTCTACCCACCCTGTGCGCCACACCGGGCCTGTAACGGGATCACTTTACCTTTATCACCATAAAAGGGTTTGATGCCGAAGTCTTCTAGTGTCTCCGGATTACGTCACGGGCAAAATGGATTGTCAGTGTCACGAAGTTTTAAAAGATAATGTTCGGAAATACATGCCACAAGTTTCATATGCAACTATTTCGTAGGGCGAACATTCAGAAATACTGACTATACGCTTTGCACAACAAAAATTAGTGGAAAAGTTCTTGACATATCAGAGGTTTGTTTGAAGCAGTGAAGTTGAAACTTTCTTCTTCCAAATTTAGTGTCCCATCGCTCAACGTGAGAGACCAAGTTTCATGTCCGTACAAAACAATGGGGTAATATTAACAGTGACGTATAGTGTAGACTTTACATTTGTAGGAAGCAGCTGGGAAGACAAAAGACGCTGATCTGACGAATGGTCTCGAACAATGTCCGAGCTTAAGCTGTTCGTCCATAAAATTTCGGTTTTAAAACACTTGAATACCGTCATATTTTCGAAGCATTTATTTGTAATGTGTACCTACATCAGAACTTTACTTGCACTGACGCATCAAGACACGTCACACCGATTGCTCAATCTTTCTACCACCGGATCAACACACCCTTAGCCTAAAGAAATGGTCCCTTTGTGTTTTCTGTATGGTAAGTACACCGGCCAGTCCATTAACGCCATCGTCACACGCAATAAACTGCAGTGACCCGTTCAGTTACAAGCCGTCCTGTAGCTGTAGGCATTCTTTACCGCGTATTCAGAGGAAAGGTAAAAGTAATACAGCAAACCCTTGCGTGACTTCAGGCTTCCGCCGCCAAGTAGATGAGATCTGTGCTCTGCTGGGATATAACACAGCGTGTAGTGACAATTCCTTACCGACGTTTCGGGACAACTTATTGGTCCTATCTTCAAGGGTCAAGAATCAAGAAAGACATTCAAGTAGGATTCTTACTCCTTGAAGATGGGGCCGATAGGCTCTCCCGAAACGCGTGTAAGGATATTTATCTCAGTATTTAACCAACTTGATGCACAAAATTTGTTTCACAATAAGTCAAAAAATGTGTGTTACTATTATACGCTGCGTAATATCCCAGAAGAGCGCAGATCTCAAGCAAACCCTCGGTTTAGACCATTAAAAGTACATGCAAGTGTATTAGATAAACGTTTACCGTATATATATATATATATATATATATATATATATATATATACGTACACGAATTTTGTAGGTTTTAAACCCCTTTTTAAAGAGACTCGGTGCTGGTGTAAAAAAACACGCAGTAAATCTACTTTTCCACAAGATGCTGAATTTCTGTGACAGTATTGCACACAGTCCCTAGACAAGGAACATCGCACAGTTGGAATGCTAATTTAAAACAGCCCATTACTTCGGTTCTGAACACTTAAGAACGCTTCAAGTTTCCTGTACTGCTAACGTCTTACAGGCACCGAAAGTTGTTCTGTGGAGGGGCCCTCCTCCGTTCCTGTCGCTTCACAAACTTGTAAACGTTACAGTCAAGATGAAAAGTTTAAATCTCCTGCTACACAGAAGCTCCTAGCGTCCACAGCAATGAAATGGCCGACGATTCGATACATCGTTGCGGTTTGCACGTAGGTCTACAGTCGTCCGCTTCCACGCGATAGTATGACGGTTGCATTTGGCACTGTATTTACTGCCGCTTCATTGTGCTCCGTTTAATTAATATACTTAATTTTGAGAACATGAGTGTATGATACAGGATACTTAGGTCCGACAGTAACCTTTCACTTTTATTTGCTCATCTAATTTAACTCTTTGGGTTGCTAAAGCCGAGTTTATGAACGCTACGAAGGAACGTAACAGTCAGACATCTTCTGTTACTATTACTGCTGCAGCCGCCACCACCACTATCACTACTACTAACACTATCACAACATTATCATCACCGTCACAACCAACACCACTACTATCACCAAAACTATCACTACAAATAACACTATCACCACCATCACCACTACCACCAACACTATCACTGCCACAATTACCATCACTAACAATATCACAACACTATCACCACCATCAACACAACCACCACCACTATCACCGCCACAGTTTCTACTACTAACACTATTATAACACTATCACCACCACCACCACCACCATCGACACTGCCATCACATTAGTGTCAACAGTACAGGTACCCATATGGTAATGTAAATGGCGGTAGTAGTGATCATGATGTGAGTGACAGCCATTAGACACAAATGTTATGTGCCAGATACTGACAGTGAACAAGCTGCAGCCACAAAAAATGGATAAGGCACGATTACGTGAGCGAATGCTCGTTTCTCAAATCGACCTTTGTTCCGTGAAGTTAGTTCGAACAGTACGTTGGTTGTCGTGGTCTCCACCTCTCAATGAGCACAATGAAAGTAGGACTACACAATGTCTTCTCGGGTGATCATTCCATGACGATGGAAGCACAATTTGTCGCTGAAACGCTGGAAATATATTCCATACTAATTCGAGAAGACATATAGCATTCAGTCGCCACACAAACGCAAATATCATACTGAACAGATTTGAGTATTATCTGATGCTACGGTGTGCGACAATACAGCGTAACAGGCGTACAGCATTGTACAGGGTGATTCTGTCGCTACAGGCCCCAAACTATTTATAGACAATAGTTTGGGACCTCTAGCGACAGAATCACCCTGTAGATAATTTTCGATGAAGACGTTGCTGTATCACCCACTTACGCTCTACGGCATCAACGACGCCAACTCAGTTTATTCTATAGTTTCATTAGTTTAATAGACTTTTTTTCAATAACATTCGTAAAGGCAAGTTAAAGGACCACATAGCAGACCACCTCCACTGTACTGCATGCTGCAGATGGCCAGTAAATACAACAGTGACGTAACATACTCATCACAGCCATCCTGCTCTCTTCGTGACCAGAACATGCGGGTATTCGATACGAGGAAAGTCTCACTGAATCAGACTCCTGAACTTCAGTAGGCCTACCTAATTCGGACCCAGTGCTTGGGATATTTAATGTTTTCAAAATAAATAAATTGTTTTGATGTTGCCCATCCCGTTCTGCTTTGCAGTTAAATTGTTTAGAGCAATTAATATCACCGTCCGCACAACTTCATCATAATTAGTTAAGTACGTATTCACATTAAACAGTTACATGTTTCAACCACATGAGGTCAGGATGTACGCTTTTATAAGTAACGGTTTTATTCTCTGCTAACATAGTGGTATATGTCATACAGGTTTGTTGTGTGTACAGTAAAAAACTCCTGATGATGGACAGAGGAACTGTCCGAAACATGTGGAGTTTTGTTCCAGAAATAAATTTGAGAAATTTGTGCATCTAGTTGGTTTTATTGTAAGAATCTCCGCATATTACTTCTAATACTAGGCCAAAAGAACACCTCAACGTCAGATTTATTGCTTACCCTAGAATGCCAAACGTTCGTGTTAATTCTCAACGCCAGATGTAATATTTATGCTAAAGACTACACATCATAATTGCAGAATGGAAGTACGATTGTGCGAGCTCTGTACAGCGCATCTAAGCCTGTGGACAGAAAACCAGGGCAAACAATGTACGTATAACGTAACACTGAGCCGCGTTCGTAGAACCATTGTTGCAGTGGAAAAACAATAAGTATTACATATTCTGAGTGTGTGTTTGTAGCCTTAGGCATCCAATACGCAATGCACATGTGCCGTGTTGTCATCTGTGGTCTGTCCGGCTCTACAGAATGTTTTCACACAGGCCTAATCATAAACGGCATGATTTAAAAAAGAGAATGAACCTAAAATAAGCGTTTTATGTTTTCTTCTGGGTAATTCCCCGGGGAATTGCCCAGAAGAAAGTATAAAACATTCAGAACACGGCGAAAGTTTGAAATCAAGCATAAAATAAATGTTTTGATTTTCTCTACAGCTTCTGTCTGAAATATTTGTCATTTTAGAAGAATTGAGCGAGATATTATCATAAATATTCGTAGGAAAAAAGTTACTGGACACGAAATGTGTGCTTTTTTTGTGTTCTCTACAACTTTTTCTCAAGGAATATAAGAATAATTCAACGAGATACTACGATAAATGTATACAAGTCGTCATGTATGTACCCGTTATTCTTGTCAGATTTTAGTAAAACTTGAATTTTCTCGATATATTTTCGAAAAATACATATAAAATTTCAATAAAATCCGTCCAGTGGAAACCGAGTTGTTTCATGCGGACAGACAAACAGACAGACATGATGCAGCTTTTTCGCCATTTTGTGAACACGCGTAAAAGCTTTTACACGACAATCAATACTCACTGTTTCAACCCGTTATTGATACAACAGACAACAACCAACACCCACGAACTACAGCGCCTGACAGAACTCCAGTTTCACATCCGTTCCTCAGTTCACAAATATTGCAACACCGTACATGAAATGCGAATACACGAGAAATTTCTGTGCGCTTTCCGGGTCTGTCACTCAAGACACATTCACTATGCAGCCTGTTGAAAATACTGAGTAGTGAAACACGTATGACGAAAATGTAGCTTTTCTATACTCTGCGCTATTCCCAGGCTTCAACAATGAGTCTCCGTTCCCGAGGCCAATGCAGAGTATTGGCAGACGCTGGAGATGTCGAAAAAGAATTACAAACGTGTCTTCAGTCACAGATTAAAAGTACATATTAGTCCGAAGTACAGTTCACATTATGTCAATATAAACTTCATTTGCCGTTTCTGCTTGTTCAGAATATGATACGTGAGAGTACAAAATTCAACATGGCCTCATTTCACGGTAAGGACTGAATACAATTCAACATACGAGTAGAATCGGAGCAAGCCCGCCAACTTTCTCTTATCACTTCCATCAATCCGTTCTCACTCCAATAATGTCACGCCGTTTACATACAACACTACGATGTCCGTCCCTGCGTCATCTTCAATAGCCCCTTGATCAAAGACTCACACAAGATTTTAGACTGACCCCACACCTATTGTTTATTACTTACGCAAGACTTAGTGTGTATTTGTGTTTTGTAAATACATACAGGGACATTCAATTACAAACTAAACCATAACATCTCAGTCTTGTGATCACGTGGAAAAATGAAGACGTGGCACGCAAAGGTGTCGAATCGCGTTTGTTGTTGTTGTATGTATAAGGGATGTTGGCAGTGACAAATCAAAATTCAATAAAGCCATAAGGTAGGAAAGAAATTAAGTTTGAAGCAAGGTACTTGTATTATCCATAAAAAAAGGCAGCGTACAAACGGGTATGGCGGTTTGAGTGTGACCAGCACGAAATGCCAACATCCTGCCATCACAGTATTCTAAATTCCGTGTAATGACTGTTGACTGTCTGTTGGCCAACAGAAAGTCAGCTAAAAATCACAACACGTACCAGGTGTATATATACAGTATACCTCCTGATGATGGTCTACAAATATGCCCGAAACATGTAGAGGTTGACTGACGAAATAAACTGAGGATAAATAGCGCATCAAGGTGGTTTCCATTACGTGTATGTATCGATATGCACGGTCAACAAAACATACAATTTAATCTATGTACGAGTACCTCTGCTGACCCATCAGTAATTGAACACAATGGCTTCTTGTTTCGCCATCGGTTGATAAACTTACCTGTTTAATTAATTAATAATGAAAACACGTAGCACAACACACCAAAATATCCTACGCAAAACGCGACTTCGAATTTGGAATTTCGTAAGTCTCGCCTAAGACGGGTGGGGCACCACAGCATCCGAAAACTTACATTACGGTATTTCTACATTTAGCCTAAAGCTTGCAAGGTTGCTTCCTTTCAGGACAAATAATGTATGGTAGAGACATGGAGGGCAGACGCAGGAAGTAACAGAGACACTGACATTATACCTGAAATTGTCAACTACAGACACCATTGGAAACGCGGGGATAATATTAAAAATTACTTATTTATTATTTACTGGCGAATTACATTATAAGATTTACAATCAGTTTCACGTCACGTGGTCTACATTTCAGGCTCAATAGTTTTTACACACACAAAAAAAACTTATTTCAACTATTTTAGCAATCTTTCTACCTATATTTGACATTTTTATACACAACCTGGATACAATCACCGGCCAGGAAAATAACAATCCAACGATTTTTAAATAGTTTTATATAAATTTTGTATTGTATGACCTTTGTAAGTCATACAGCATCCCATACAAAAAGAACAATTTGCACTGTTTTACACCTTATTTTAAAGATTGTGGTAATTGTGGTCTGATGATGGTCTATTTAAACCGAAACATGTAGTCACTCCTGAATTTAAAAACGTGGCTGTACACAGTGTGATCCATAAATTTTAGGGCTGATTTTTTTTTAAATAACAGAACTAGAGCGATCTATCAGCCAACCCACTAACGAAGTACTACCAGCCAACATCCGTTCACACACCGAGTTTAGTTTGTTCATCTTCGATAGTGTACAAGTTATAATTTGTCTTGTATAGAGAGTTGCCATAAAAATTTGTTTCAGACCCGGTCTGACCGCGACAGAAACACTAGTATTGGTGCAAAAGGCTCATGGGAATAAGGCTGTGAACGGATCAAACGTTTTTAGGTGGTATTCTCGATTACGAGACGGAAGGGAGCTGGTAGAAATGACGGGAGAGGTGGAATTGTAACGATTTTGCAAATTAAAACTTTCTTTAGATAAACAAAACATGAAGACACGATCCAGCCCAAAACTGATCTATAGGGCATGGTGAAGGTCCGTGTTCCTTAAAATATGGTACTTCCTGATTAGCTGACTAAACACAGACTTTCACTGCTCAAGGAAGAATTAACAACTCCGTCTTCATTTCTTATTTCCCTCTTGCATAATTAAAACGAGCTACATGGAAGAGTACGAACACCGCAAATACAGACACTGTAATTCGGCAAAATGCAACGCACATGAAGGATCAGGCAAAGTTTCAAACATAGCTCTTGTCTAGGAGCAGTCAATGCCCTTCTGCCATTTGTTGTGGCAGCAGAACAGAAACCGCTACATCGAACGTTTACCTGCAGACGCTACCGCAGCCTACAACGTCATTCACCGTCGTCTTGTGCCAACAGCAGCACGTCACTTCTCGGTGGAACATATCCTTACCTGTAAGTCTCACAATGCCGACGCAAAACAAGACTACGTGCTCACACAGGAATATGAAATGTCATAACGTTCTTCCGCCTACTCTTTCAAAGCAACAAGCAAAGAAATTACGTCCGAAAACATACACAGTAGTGTCTCGTTTTACGACGGGGTTACGTTCTCGAATATTTGGTTGTAAATCGAATTGTCGTAAAAAGAGCACTATTTAAAAGGTTTAAATTGAGATAAGTTCATGGGCCAAACAAATTAGTCAAATAATTTTATAATTTACAATATTTTTTTACTGACTACGGGCTGGATGGTCCGGGATCGAGTACCGGTGAGGACGAGATTTTCCGCCCGTCCAGACCGGCCCTGGGGCCCACCCAGCCTCCTGTAAAATGGGTACCGGGTCTTTCCCGGGGTTAAAGTGCGGCCAGGGCGTGCTGCTGACCACTCACCCCCTTCTAGTGCCGCGGTAATGGAAGAGTAGAGCTATAACTCTACCCACCCTCTGGGCCACACCGAGCCTGTAACGGGATCACTTTACCTTTAATAAGAACGTGTTGACATTTGAATGGATGGTGTACGCAGGTTTCAGTTCGTGATTCACCACCTTAACAGAAGTGTCATGATGCCACACGTCCGGTAAACCACTAACTTGGATATATTTACGTGCATCTGTCGGTACCATCATTGTAGGCTACATATTGGAGTAATGCTCTCAGGTCATGGACCATATATTAATTCCGACACGTTCACAACAAAAGCTCAGAAAATGAATGCAAAATTAAAATCGTTTGGTGAACAGTTGGTCATTTTCTGTTCTGTATGCACTACCAACAAATACGATTGTTTTAGTCAAACTGTGTAAGAGGACTTCGTACAACATTTAATCCTTTTGAACCACGAGTCTCGTTCAGGTTAACTGTGCAGCTTCTGCTGCATTCTTCAGCTGAAATTTCAACACGCTGAGAACCGACTCAGGGCGCTGGAAATTCATTTATGCCCGTTACTGAATTCATAGAGAGCACAGCTATTCTATGCTGGCCGGGATAGCGCAGTCGATATAGCAAATCGCTACGGGCTGGACGGTCCGAGGATCGGATCCCGGAAGGGGGGGTGAGATCTTCCGCGCCCGTCCAGACCGACCCTGAGGCCCAACCAGCCTCCTGTACAATAGATACCGGGTCATTCCCGGCGGTAAAGCAGCCGGCACGTAGCGTTGACCACCCACCCAGGGTCGAGGTTAAAGAGTACAGCTACACCTCCACTCCCCTCTAGGACATCATGGCCTGTTCTAATGTGAACTTTACTTTGTACGAAATGATTTGTGAGACAAACTTGATGCAACAATTATGATTTATTAATCAATCATTAGCTCAACACGTTTCGGGTACCATTATGCCCATCTTCAGAAGCGCAAGGCCGTATATAACTGCATATGTTTTTCAGCACTTAATGTGCTGGCTGGAGTCTTGGAAAGGCGGGAGGCAGGCCGCGTGCACAGTGTAGAGGATGTTATAACAGCCTCTACACTGTGCATGCGGCCTGCTTACCGTCTTCCCAAGACTCCAGCCAGCACATCTAGTGCTGAAAACCACGTGCATATATATACGGCCTTGCGCTTCTGAAGACGGGCATAATGGTGCCCCAAACATGTTGCGCTAATGGTTTATCAATAAATCATAATTATTGCATCAAGTTTGCGTCACAAGTCATTTCATATTAAGGATGCACGTTCACACGAACATCAAATTTGCTATATACTGTATCTTCACAGCTGCTCTATATGACACGGGGCGTAGCCACGGGGGAAGGGAGATTGGCGCATCGCGCCGGGCAGCAAAATGAGCATTTTAAATGAACACCGATATTCTGCGCTCAAGTAATTTTAAATTATTGCAATAAGTAAATAAAATTCAATAAATAATTGTAATTTTTTAGTTAATAAGTTCTGTGATTACTCGCCACGGGCTCCATAAAAAGCTAGCTACGCCCCTGATGCTGTCAATCGCTTGGAAAATATCATGGATAAATGCAACTCAAGAACACGACCAATTTAACAATAACAAGGCGCTGAACAGTTACTGCTACACCCCAAGTGTGCTGGGTAGGGTTACGTGTTTGGAGACTTTATGTATAGCTGTAAATAATGTATGCGATCAGTGCGTGTGTAAGTTACGTGATCAGAGCTTATAATCACGCTTTCAAGCCAGGCAAGTGATATTCTTCTGTCTTGGAATTTACAAACATGGCGATAACGCGAGCGTCATATTTTAGGTTTACTGCACACCAGATATCAAATAAGCAGAACCGAGCAAAAAGATGCAGCATACACTGGCTGCCCTCCTTCAGCTCAATATGCTGTCGACAAGTTAACGCAATACGACGGCCACCACACGATGTGGACATTCCAGTGTCTTTCATTAGCACCAGCGGCTCCTGCAAGGCAAACTAATTGCAGGAAACACTCTCACTGCTAAGTTATTAAGTAATTAAATGCCGTCATTCGACTAACAAAGTACGAGCATTTTCAGTGTCCTCCCACGCCAGAGTGGCTTCCCTCACTCGCGTAACTGCTATGTACTTCATCCACTTCGCTGGGACACAAAGAAAACTGGGGCAGGCCGGAGCTTTTATTATCTTCTTATACAAACTCGATCTCATTTGCTAGCACCGTTGATGTACCTGAGCCACCGAACAATCAACAACACAAAATCTGTTCCTTACTCTCAACGTAAGGGGTTCGAATCTCAGGACAAATAACGGCAATTATGAAGTATTTCTCGATCAACATGAAAGTGTCTGGTGTGACTGGGTGACCGCGAAGCCACACCACACAGTTTCTTAAATCGTTCATAATCGCTGTCTTCAAAATATATTTTACAAAACAACCCAGTTTTCGATAGAACACTTCGTTGAATAAACCGCAAATCAACAAGCACAAACAGAAAGCAATAACTCTGCACAGATATACAATGACTCCTACGAGGGTTTCCTGCCTCTATCAACAACAGACATTGGCCATCATGACTTATAAATGCCAATCATTTTTAAATATCATAAATAATATTAAATTGACCACTCTGTTTCAGAACAAAGTGATGAATACAATATTTGAACACCATAGTGGTAAAGGAAGTACTATGGTGAGGAATAAAACCAGCGATAATGAACCTGTACCCTCCAATAATTGCTTCAGAAGCATAAAACAAGTTCAGCATTTATCACGCGATTAAAAAACAGGGAAGACATTTGCAGCTGTAGTTAAAAGACAGCAATCCAGACACAATTTGTGAGAGCCAGGCATAGCTGGAAACACACTACGAAAGGTCACGGAAATTCTCAGGGTAGAGTTAAATAGCCGTTACTGAAGGCGCTGAAAACTGGATAATTATCATCTGCACAGTACGAAATTCAGGGCCTAAGAAATCCATGAGTAGTGGCGGATTACAGTTTTGACTCTCCCGGTACTCACCAGTAAGGTAAAACGTAATGATTATCCTAGAACAGGCCATGAAGGTCTATAGTGGAGTAGAGGTATAGCTCCACGCTTTCTTTAACCTCGGCGCTAGATGAGGTATGTGGCAAACTCCACACTCCGGCCGCTTTAACCTCATTCATGAACAGGCAATCACTGCACAGAGGGATGGGTCGCCCTTGGACGGGTGCGGAAAATCTCAACGCCATCGGGATTCGAACCCCAGGCCGTCCAGGCCGTAGCACGTACTCGCAAATACACTTTTATAAGTTCAGGTTTGTTACTGCATACTCTGATCGATGTTCTTCGTACCCATCCTTCTCATCACACGAATAGTGCCGATGAGCTTGAAGAATGCCACCATAATTTCTAGCCAAATCTACCAGCAGTGACACAACATACTTAAATGAGATAATCAAAAAATTACCTTTTGCACAATAAGTTATCCCCTATCTTACAAGTCTTGCCACTGAATTGAACGTATGAAGGTCTTGCTCCAGCATTCGTTCTCAACGCCATTTCCTCAGACTGCCACAACGCTACGTGACGACCCCGCAATCATGGAGCCAGTGGAGAAGCAACGTTGTTGCTGTGGCAGTACACCGGACAGTCACTGTCAGGGCTACGCGTCTAGCTGGAACCTTATAAAACGTGCCGCCAGAGTTTCATTTCTTGTTTTTATACGTTGGAGAAAGGGACAAGTCCATTAATAAAAAAAAGGCTAGTCCGTTTGTGCACGAAGTTCTTCACTGTGTAATTTTCTCCACAGCACTGTGGGTCCAAACAACAATAATTTCCTGACAGTGCCACACAGTTTCACCGCCCTCTATTTCTGGGTCTACAGCCTATACTAAGTTCAGATACACAGTAATGCAGGAAATCGTAAACAAATTCCGACTTAGGGCAGTATACTTATAATTGCAAATTCTGTTTTTTTTTTTAAATAAAGTCAAGACATTAGATCCCAAAAAATTAATTTTACTATGTAACCCGCTTTTCGTACCATGCTTCTTGAAAACATATCTCAGGACACAATTTTACTCCTCCCAAAATGTGTCCATTTTTGCAATCAAATCAGATATACTTTGGAGTCACTTCGATCAAATTTCGGCCACTCATGGGATATAAGGACGATCTATTGTGCGAACTTCGATAGCGTCTATTGTACTATTGTAGTTTAGCCATCGCGCGAGACAAATGGTGGTATAGCCACTTAAAACCGGCCACGGTAGCTTGCTACCAATCTTTCCTCTTGGATCATTCAGAATCGAATTCCGATATCTATTTCGATGCTGAAAAGGCTACCTTTCATGCTTACCTTTTGTAAAGCAAGTTCCTACACCCTTAGGTACAGCACGGGTAGCAAATTCCTACAGTTTGGTGTACAATAGGGATAACATGTAGGAACCGACTAGCTAGTTACATATCTAACCAACCAACCAACCAACTACTAACTACGTAAGTAACTGAGTAACTAACTAATTAACTACGTTGAATGCCAATAGTTCTTCACGCAGTCAACAAAATTTCCAACATTTTGTGGACCTCGTAGGTTCACACCGTGTTCACAAGCGCCCGCCACTTGTTCCTAACATCAGCCAGGCCAGCCAAACCGATTTCTTTAAGATACATTTTAATATCATCATACCATCTACCAAGCAGTTCCTGCTATTCAGGTTCCCCCCACCAAAGCCCTTTATGCATATCTCCTTTCCCCATACGCGTAACAAGCCACGCCCAAATCATTCTTCTTCATTTGATGAGTCTAATATTTGGTGGTAATAAGATAATATTATATGGCACGTTTTTGTACGGCAGAACGCGAAATAACAGTTTTTTGGAAAGCTTCTTGATGTGAGTACACACAACACAAGAAACACGTAATTTAATAATTTAGACTGAATTAGCCTACGTCTTTCTCGATCAGTTCGTAAGTTATAAGTACATGCACAATATAAATTACATTTTAAGACTCCCGTAATTACTTATCAACCTAAAAGGGGAAGCCATCACTATTGTGCACGGTACCCACATGTTTAACACCCAGACGGTTCTACCTGCATTACATCGGTTCGGCAGTTTGGTTGTGATAAGAGCTAGCCCGGATCTGAAAGGCTGCAAGGACAGACCCGTACGGGAGGTCAAGTAGCCCTTACGATGCCGTGTGCGCGGTCAGAATGTATACTCAGGCAGTAAGACAGTGTTAAGCTAAGGATTCTGAAAGTACGGTTATCACTGCCAGCGACAAGACAAATCCATATGATAATCGCTGTCATGATCACTCGGTGTCTGAAAAAAAAACTTGTATTTTGTAAGCAACCGTCTTCACACAGTGCACCAACATTTTAGGCGTGACTTCAATATTAACGTAAAGCTGCTGACACTGACAACAAATTGGTTTTATCTCAGTATTTAACCAACTTGATGCACAAAATTTGTTTCACAATAAGTTTTATTTCATGCCTCTACATGTTTCGAGCACATGTGCTCATCATCAGGAGGTCAAAATTGCATTA